>Ga0206116_1000116_pt1 | contig 120158 bp, 80 predicted proteins | sample 3A1Ametagenome_FD_178000 | JGI IMG/M metagenome (GOLD analysis project Ga0206116, IMG submission 178000) | Enriched microbial communities from leaf-cutter ant dump, University of Wisconsin, Madison, United States - 3A1A | ecosystem: Environmental > Terrestrial > Nest > Insects nest > Nest dump...
ATCTACCACGATGAACTGGGAGATCATATATCAGCCACTTTTGAGGGCAAAGATATGTCAACAATGGAGCGGTTCCACCGCTGGATAGCAGCCTTCCGGATGAGTAAAGAATATCCTGTATTCGGAGTAGGAGCCAATAATTTCGTCGATCTGTACAAGCCTTATACTGTCAGTGACTTTGAGACTTATATCAGTGATAATGAAGAAAGGTCTACGGTACACAACTATTTTATTCTCATGCTCGTTGAGCAGGGCTATCCCGGACTCTTCATTACGTTGCTGCTGGTAGGCATATTTTTTATCTATGCAGAAAAGGCATATGCCCGGTTCACCGATCCTGCTTACAGAAATTTTTATATGGCGTGCATACTCTGCAGTACTTCTTTCTGGCTGAATAACCTTTTCAGTGATCTGCTGGAGGCCAACAAACTCGCACCATTATGGTTTATGTGTATGGCCTGGATGATGCGGCTGGAACAATGGGACAAAAAAACCGCCAGTGTTTAGCACACTGACGGTTACACTGATGATTTTATCTTATTCTCTTTACTTCTTATCTAGCTCACTGGTGATCAGGTAAGTCAGGTATTTCTTATGAGCGGCAGAAGCGGCATCACCTCCGGTTCCGGCAGCCAGTCTTCTGATCTTTTCCAGCTCGGTATATGCCGCAGCTTTTACAATAGAAGACTGTTTAGCTGACTGAATGATATCCAGTAGCCTGTTTACATATTCTACCTGGAGCTGCTGACGCATAGAATTTACATTGCCGCCAATATCTTCTTTAATGATCGCATCCGTAAGATCTGCCAGCACCCGGTTAAGGGTGTAATCATTGCCCATCAACCGGCTATCAATGATCCGGTTAAGCGTATTTACATGGAGCAGCTGATCCAGAATGACTTTCTGCAGATTAAGCGCCCGGGTATGAATTTTTGGCAATTCTCCGTCAAAAGGTATTCCATATCCTCTTCGCTGGATCTGCAGGAAATTATACAGATCACCTTCCGCATCAAATGCCCTGGGAGAGAAAGCATATTTAGCCAACGCAGTCATGGCACGCTTCTGTTCCGCGACAGGAATAGCCGTATATGGCAGAGCCATAGAATCCTGGCCGGCAAAATTCCTGTTCACAAATACACCACCGATCCATCTGCTCAACACGGTAAGGTTGCTGGAATTTCTTCCCGACAGAGAAAGATATGCGTTCCTCAGCTCATGATAAGACTGGCCTTGTTTAACGAATTTGCTTTTCAGTGTCTTAAAGGCGGCATTATTCATATCTATCTGGGCAATAGCATAAGATATAGGATCACTGGTCATATCATACAACATTGCTCTTGGATCGGTACCCTTTCCCGGATTGCGCATATCGTCCGCATCATTAAAAAACAGATGTTCCCTCTTTACAGACTCTGACAGGATCGCCCGGAGACCGGACTCTTCTTCCGCCGGATCAAAAGAAGTATACCCGTAACGGATCGCCCAGATATCATATAATCCGGGAACAACAGTAAAATACAATCCCTGTTTACTCTTGTCCGGAGAAATGTTAGGGATATTATAATCCATCACGGAAGTGGATAAACCTACCGTTTCTCCATAGACCTTATTCTGCCACTGCTCATTAGAAGCAAATGAACTACCCGCGAAATTGTGGTTCAATCCCAATGTATGACCAACCTCATGTAATACCAATTCTATCAATGCCTGTGTAAGGAAGGTATCCTTCTGAATGCTGTCGAAGTTGAAAGATTGCATGATGGCATTTCCATAAGCAATATTTTCCTGCATATGCCGGCCGGCGGTACAGAAAGTATGATCGTGAGAAAAAGGTTCTTCTTCAAAGCCTGCTAACCCTGCGATATCAAATATCTTTTCCAGACGGACCCTGTTAGAAAGATATACCCACTCGAGCATGATATCTGCTCCTATCAGCTGACCTGTTCTGGGATTGGAGAAGCTCGGGCCATAGCCTCCGAACGGCGGTTCCGGAGAAGATGTCCATCTGATCACATTATAACGGATATCGCCTGCATCCCAATCAGCCGTATCCGGCTGTATATTACAGACCACCGCATTTTTGAAACCGGCTGCTTCAAAGGCAATATTCCATCGTTCCACCGCATCTTTTATGATCGGTCTCAGAGCTGCCGGTGTGGTATTCTCGATCCAGAAAACGATCGGCTCTACCGGCTCCGACACAGCTGCAGAAGGATCTTTTTTCTCCAGATGCCAGCGCCTGAGCATATCCCGGTAAGGGGTCACGCTTGTAGAGGTCAGCTCTGTCACCTGGTTAAGGAAATATCCGACTCTCGGGTCATCGTATCTCGGGCGGTAATTATTTTCCGGCATTTCGATCAGGGTATGTCTTACTTTCACAGACACATTCCTGGCATCTGTTACAGAAGCTGTTCCCCTGTTGACCGGAGCAGGATTATCATAAACGTATTCTACCTCCACATCTGTATTGGCCGGATAATTTTTCAATCTCAGGTATTTGGTCTTTTTAGTACTGAGTGTACCCAGTGAAAAAGCGGTGGCCGGCGCATTCGGATTCCTGGTCGGCTTTATCTGAGAAAAGGTCTCTGTAAGAAACAAAGCATCCGCTTCTATCAGGTATCTGGCTTTTACATTACCCAGAGAATCCAGGGTATCAACGGTCAATGCCTGTATCTTTTCGCTGGCCAGTATCGGCTGATTGATATTTGCACTAGCAGCCTTACTCAATTCTGATCCGGGATCGAAATAGTAATCGGTATTATTAAGCCTCACTTCTATTTTGTCATAATATTTATCGAAGCTGATAACCCCGTTATCTGCATAAGCGCCTCGGAAATATCCTGCATCCACTACTCCGTCCAGCACGTACAAGAAATAAATAAACTCTTTACCTAACTGGTCTCCGCTAACTTCGATATATGATTTACCGGAAGCAGTATCCTGATACATAGGAAACAGCCCATCCAAACGGATACACTTCTCCGTTACTTCTTTGATGGACTTAAATGCATTCTTTTTCTCTTCTGCTTTAGGTGCCGCAACAGGAGCAGGCGTCGCCTCCTTTTCCTTCTTCTTCGATTTTGCCCAAGTGGGCACAGTAACTGAAAGTGCTAGCAGTACAACAAAAAATTTGTTCATATTACTCTGTGGTTTTAAGAAAATGCTGCTTATTGTGGAATAAAGATAAAGACCATGTTACTCTGAAAACACGCCCCTTCTTGCCCCATACAAGAGACAAAGATTAATAACCTTGCTATAACAGAATGTTATAAAACCTTAAATCTCAATTTTTTCGGGACAGAACCGGTTACTCATCTTCCCATTCGTCCTTAAAGCGTTCTATCTCTCTTCTGTCTTTTTTGGTCGGCCGGCCGACACCTTTATCTCTTACTTCAAAATTTAAATGAAAGGCAGAGGTCAGTCTCTCCTTATCCTCCGGAGGTGTCAGATCCTGGTAGCAGGCTTGTGCTTCAGGCGCCCCGACTCTTTTCTCTATAATTTTCTCTACTTTGAGCGTATACCGGATCCCGTTTTTCTGGACATTTACCACCTGACCGATCTGCACCTGGTAGGCCGGTTTGACATTCTGGCCTTCAACTTTTACTTTCCCTGCACTGCAAGCATCTGTGGCTATAGAACGGGTTTTAAACCACCTGGTTGCCCACAACCATTTGTCGATTCTTGTTTTATTCAACTCCGGCATAATGCAAAATTACTAACTTGTCTTTAAAGAAATGATCATGAGAAATGCCTTTTACCTGCTATTGATCACTCCTCTGTTGCTCAACTGTTCTGGCAGCAACCAGTCAGGAGGACAAAATCAGCCGCTCAACATTAAAGGAACCTGGACAGTCAGCAAGATCGTCTGTTGCGGAAGAAACGCGGCTACGACCTACGGCGGATCCAGAGAGATCTCTTTTAATACTAAAAAAGGGACTTACAAGATTTATGAATACGGCAAGCTTGAAGATTCAGGAACTTATACCCTGACCAAAGACGAGAGGATCGGCGATATGATCCGGCTGGGCGAAAAGTTTCCTGCCAATATTTATCTGAAAGGCAATGAACTGGTCCTGGACTGGGGATATATGGATCTCGCAACAGAAACTTATACCAGGTAGCCCTGGTATAAGCCTGTAGTCATCTTTTTATTATTGTATAATTTCAAAACCGGTATAACGGTGCAACACTTTCGGGATCTTGATCCCTTCCGGTGTCTGATTGATTTCCAGAAGAGCTGCCAACACTCTCGGTAAAGCCATGGCGCTACCATTAAGGGTATGTGCGAGGATCTTCTTATTATCTGCATCCCGGAAACGGAGCTTCAGCCGGTTAGACTGGTAGGTTTCAAAGTTAGACACTGAACTGACTTCCAGCCATCTTTCCTGGGCAGCTGAATACACCTCGAAATCGTAAGTCAAAGCGCTGGCAAAACTCATATCTCCTCCGCACAATCTCAATATCCTGTAAGGCAGCTCTAATTGCTTCAAAAGTCCTTCTACGTGTCTGGCCATTTCTTCCAGTACCTCATAAGACTTGTCCGGATGCGTGATCTGCACAATTTCCACTTTGTCAAACTGATGTAACCTGTTCAGTCCTCTGACGTCTTTTCCGTAGCTGCCCGCTTCCCTTCTGAAGCAAGGCGTATAGCCGGTCACCTTAACCGGCAACTCTTTTTCTTCAAGGATCACATCTCTGTATACATTTGTCAAAGGTACTTCAGCTGTCGGGATCAGGTAAAAATCATCCGCAGTGGCATGATACATCTGTCCTTCTTTATCCGGCAACTGACCTGTTGCAAAAGCCGAATCTTCATTGACCATATGCGGCACCATCATTTCGAAGTAACCGGCAGCGGCAGCATTGTCAAGGAAAAAATTGATCAATGCCCGTTGCAGTACCGCGCCTTTTCCTTTGTATACCGGAAATCCCGGGCCCGTAATTTTTGTACCCAGCTCAAAATCTATGATCTGGTATTTCCTGGCCAGCTCCCAATGCGGAACAGCGCCCTCGACCAAGACGGGAAGGGTATCTACACAAAAAACCACCTCATTATCTTCCGGGGTTTTACCCTGCGGAACTACCTGAGCCGGCAGGTTAGGAAGCTGAACAAGCGTATCGAACAGCTCTTTTTCCAACGCCTGAAAATCCACTTCCAGCTTTTCTACGGTAGATTTGATCTCCGCTACCTTAGCTTTTATTGTCTCGGCACCTGAAACATCTCCCTGCTTCATTAATACTCCTACTTCTTTCGAAAATTTGTTGCGGTCCGACAACAGGTTATCGATCGATGATTTTAAGGCTTTCTTTTTTTCATCAACAGCAATGACAACATCTACTAAACCCGGCTGAGGAAAATGCTTCTTAACCAAACTGGCTTTAGCTGCCTCAGGGTCAGACTTCAAAACTTCTAATAACAGCATGGAAATAAATTAGGGCCCAAAGATAACTATTTCAAAGGCGCTAATTAAAAAATATCTTATGTTAAGAAATGTAGAATAATTGCATCCATCAAAAAATAATTATTTCTTTGTGCGATGCTTTTGGTAGAGAGTTCATTTTTTCTCTTCTCTTTTCCTTGAAAATTAAACCTAGATCCAATTTATTCACTTGGATACCTTATAATTCCGTCAAATCAATATGTACGTATTAGATGATCTTAAAGGGATGCTTCTCCCTGATTTAAAAGAAATAGCACTAGAGCTGGGTGTCAATAAAACATTAGTTTCCAGGTCCAGGAAACAACAACTCATCCAGATCATCCTGGAAGTACAATCCGGAAACTTCTCAAATAATACACTCCCCGAAGAAATACAGGACGTTCAGGAGGAAGAAGAGGTTCAACCGGCTGCGCTCCAGGAAACTGAAGAAACTCCGGAAACTGAATCAGATTCATCAGGAGAAAAAAGGCGCAGAGCCAGGATTGTCAGAAAAGTTGCAGAACCTGTTTCAATACAAACCAAGAACTACACTTCCAATATAGAAGAAGATAATAACGAACAGGCAACGCAGGCCACTCCTACCAATATCCCCCGGCCGGCACTTTTCGAACCGGTATCTGAAAAAAAAGAAACTCCTCCTCCGGGCATGCCTGAAATCCCAACCAACGTTGAATTCAGAAGAAGGGGAAGAAAACCTAAAGACCTTTTCTCAGGATCCAGCTCTTTCGATGCTCCTGAAGAGAAAGATACCAGCAGCGATACCAACCTTTTCAGCGCGAAGGAAGAAAAGAAAAGCTCCTTATTTTTTGAAGAAGCTCCTTCAGCTCCCGAAGCCGCACCAGAAAAAGTTGAAGCAGTTGCAGCACCTGCTCCCGAAAGAAGCCAGGTCAGGCAGGAAAGGGACGACAGAAACAGAAACAATAACGATCGCCAGCACAAGAATGATCGTCCTAATAAAAACGAGAAAATGCCTTACCCTCAGCAAAATAAGGAACGGCATGCTTCTCCGGCGCAACAGCAAGAAAACGAAAGATCAGGTAATACTGAAATCTTCAACGACCTGGACGCTTCCATAACTGCCGAAGGTGTTCTCGAAATCATTCCGGATGGATACGGTTTCCTGAGATCTGCAGACTATAATTATCTTTCTTCTCCAGACGACGTATACGTTTCACCTTCACAGATCAAAATGCTGGGATTAAAAACCGGAGATACCATTGTATGTGTTATCCGGCCGCCTAAAGAGGGTGAAAAATACTTTGCACTGGTCAAGGTAGAAACTATCAACGGCAAATTGCCGCACCAGATCAGAGACAGGGTACCTTTTGATTATCTTACACCCCTGTTCCCTACAGAAAAGCTCAATTTATTCTTAGAACCAAATAATTATTCCACAAGAATAGTTGACCTCTTCACGCCGATCGGTAAAGGTCAGCGGGGTATGATCGTGGCACAACCTAAGGTGGGTAAAACCATGCTCCTGAAGGATATTGCCAACGCTATTGCCAAAAACCACCCTGAAGTATACCTGATCGTTCTGCTCATAGACGAGCGGCCTGAAGAGGTAACAGATATGCAGCGCAGCGTCAACGCCGAAGTAATTGCATCTACCTTTGACGAACCTGCCGACAGACATGTCAAGGTATCCAATATTGTCCTGCAGAAGGCTAAAAGACTGGTAGAATGCGGACACGACGTAGTGATCCTGTTAGATTCCATCACCAGGCTGGCCCGCGCGCACAATACCACGGCACCTTCCAGCGGTAAAGTCTTATCCGGTGGTGTTGAGGCCAATGCATTGCACAAACCCAAACAGTTCTTCGGCGCAGCCAGGAATATTGAAAACGGCGGATCACTTACCATAGTTGCTACGGCACTGATCGATACGGGCTCTAAGATGGACGAGGTAATCTTCGAAGAATTCAAGGGTACCGGTAACATGGAGCTGGCGCTCGACAGGAAAATCGCCAATAAGAGGTTGTTCCCTGCAGTGGATGTGGTTGCCTCTTCAACAAGACGCGATGACCTTCTTCTGGATAAAGATCTTCAGCAAAAGATCTGGATCCTGCGGAATCACCTGGCGGACATGACGGCGGAAGAAGCGCTGCAATTTATCCTTCAGCAGATGAGAGGAACCAGAAGCAATGAGGAATTCCTTATCATGATGAACAGATAACGATATTATTTTAACATAAAGGACGGATTGGAATTGAAAAATTACTATCTTTGCAGTCCTTGAAAAATTTTAGTAGATGAAAAGGACATTCCAACCATCCATACGCAAGAGAAAGAACAAGCACGGTTTCAGAGAAAGAATGAAAACCAAAGGCGGAAGAGCGGTTCTCAATGCACGCAGAGCCAGAGGTCGTAAAAAACTGAGCGTTTCTGACGAGCTCAAACTCAAGTAATAACTTCTGAGGCAGGTAAGCTCAACATATAACAGACTTACTTTTCCTAAAAGCATACGCCTAAAAAGTGTAAAGAGTATTCAAGCACTTTTTAGGCATCGCTTTTTATTATCTTATGGTGCTTTCAGGCTTCACTATGCTGAAGCGGAAGCTAAAGATCTTCCTGCAGGGAAACCTATGCAGATCATGGTCAGCGCACCTAAAAAGATCTTTTCGCATGCGGTTGACCGGAACCGGATCAAACGACTCATCCGCGAGGCAATAAGAACCGAATTGCCCGCTTTTCAATCCTATTTAATACAAAAAGGTCATTCCCGTTTTTTTTCCATAACTTATACAGGCAAGAAGCTCCCGGACTATCAGCAGACCCATAAAGCGATCCGGCATCTTTTCGCACTTTATATAAAGCAGCATCAAAATGGCGCGGAAGATCCTGATACTTCCACTGATCCTCCTCATTAAAGCGTATCAGTGGATTCTCTCCCCTATGCTGGGACCTAATAAATGCAGGTATCAGCCCACCTGTTCCAACTATGCGCTGGAGGCACTCCGGAAGCATGGACTCATCAAAGGCGCTTTCCTTTCTGCCAAAAGAATTTTATCTTGCCACCCTTGGGGAGGACATGGTTACGACCCTGTTCCATAGTATTAATTAACGTTAAGTGTTTTTATGGATACAAAATAACTTATAGGCAAGTTTCTTTTTTATATATACATTTGAGCCCAAAGCTTTAGCAGTTGCTAACAATTTTAAAAAATTTATGAAATATATAGTTGCTTTAACTTTATCTATCCTTCTGTTCCCGGCATCCATCCTGAAAGCACAGGAATCTGCAAAGAACAACAACGTTGACAGGTATTCCGAATTAGCCAAAAACATCGAGATCTTCACTTCTTTATACAGAGAGCTGAACAGCTATTATGTGGATGATGTAGATCCGAACAAAGTTATGCTGGATGCTATCAACGGTATGCTGGAAGAGCTGGATCCTTACACAGAATACATCTCCGCAGCAGATATAGATGAATATCAATTCCAGACCACCGGCAAGTACGGCGGTATCGGAGCGACCATCAGCGAAAAAGAAGGCATGGTCATCATCAGGTCCCCTTATGAAGGTTCTCCTGCGCAAAAAGCAGGATTAATGGCCGGCGACCAGATCATAGAAGTAGACGGACTAAGTGCTGATAAGAAAAACTCAGAAGAGATCCGTCAGCTGCTGAGAGGCCAGCCGAATACTAATCTTACGATTAAGGTCAAGCGGGCGATCACCGGTCAGGTACTTACTTTCACCTTTGCCAGAGAAGAGATCAATGTCGGCAATGTACCTTTTTCAGGCATGCTGAACAATGGCATAGGCTATATCCGCCTGGATCAGTTCACTGAAAATGCGGGGGTCAATGTTGCCAATGCCCTGAAAGAGCTCAAAGAGAAAGGTGAGCTCAAAGGGCTAATCCTTGACCTGAGAGGAAACCCGGGCGGCCTTCTCAATGAAGCAGTTGCCGTCAGTAATGTTTTCATTGATAAAGGGAATGAAGTCGTAGAAACCAGAGGGAAAGTAAAAGAGGCCAATAACAAGTACACGACCCCTGCCAAAGCTATAGACTTGAACATTCCGCTGGCTGTACTCATCAACAGAGGATCTGCCTCCGCATCAGAAATCGTTTCCGGCGTGATCCAGGATTTCGACAGAGGAATTATCCTGGGTCAGACGACTTTCGGAAAAGGGCTTGTTCAGATCACCCGTCCGTTACCTTATAAAGGTAAATTAAAGGTGACTACCTATAAATATTATATTCCCAGCGGGAGGTGTATACAGGCTATTGACTATTCTGCAGCCAGGAATGAAGACGGCGACGCACCCTCCATTCCGGATTCTCTCAGAAAAACTTTCTACACTAAAGCCGGCAGGATAGTAAAGGATGGGGCAGGAATCGAGCCGGACATTACGCTCTCTGTCCAGTCTTATGCACCTATTACCATTTCTCTGATCACCAAAGATCTTATCTTCGATTACGCAACCATTTACAGAAGTAAGCATTCACAGCTTACCAATCTGGACCCGCAGACTTTTGCGCTGACAGATGCTGAATACGAAGAATTTATCAAATTCATTGAAGATAAGGACTATGATTATACCACTAAGACCGAAAAGATGCTGTACGATCTCATCTCAACAGCCAAGAATGAATCTTATTACGATGGAATTTCCGACGCGCTGAAGGTGCTGGAAGGCAATATGAAGCATGATAAAAACCAGGACCTGATCAAGCACAAAGAAGAAATCAAATCTCTTCTTGAATCCGAAATCGCAAGCAGATACGGCTATCAGAAAGCCCGGATACAGGTAGAGCTCAAATACGATGACGAAGTCAGAAAAGCGATAGAGGTATTAGAAAGTTCCAATCAATATAAAAGTATACTGACGGTTAAGAAATAAACCTGAAATGCGCGATCCTTATATTCTCTGTATTGAAACGGCCATAGGGACCTGTTCTGTTGCAATAGGGAAAGGAGATCAGCCTATCGCTCTGGTCACAGAACCTGAACGAAATAAAGCGTCGGAGCGGTTACATACTATGATAGAAGAAGTATGTGAAGTCGCCCGGATTCCCTTGAAGTCAATTTCCGCAGTGGCTGTAAGCGGTGGACCAGGTTCCTATACCGGCTTGCGGATAGGCAGCGCCGCAGCTAAAGGGATCTGCTACGGACTCAGCATTCCATTGATCCATATAGATACTCTGAAAGCAATGCAGGCAGCAGCCAAAGCATCTGTTGATAGAGAATATCTATATTATATACCTATGATCGACGCCAGGAGGATGGATGCGTTTATTTGTGTTTTAAACCAATCAGGAGAATATATCGTCCCTCCACACCCTGCAACATTGACAACCACCACATTCAGAACGTGGGAAGAATCAAATGATAGCCTTTTTTTTGGCGATGCATTAGGAAAATATAAAATTATGTTTTCCGATTATTCATCAGATTGTTTAGAAAACTTCACATTAAGTGCGGATTCAATGGTATCTTTAGCATTTAAAGCATTCATAAATAATGAGATAGAAGATGTTGCATACTATGAGCCCAAATACTACAAGGAATTCCATTCATCGAGAAAATAATGCACACAATAGTATTTATTAAACTTTTAAGAGTATGTATAACAACTATTTCTTATTTTGTGCATTAATAATATGAAAAGGTCATTATCTCCCAATGGGGAAAGGGAATAATGGTTTATTATTTAAATAAAAATTACAACTATGGCAGTTATGGATTCACCAGTGGCACAACTCAAGAAGAATCAGGATCCTGTACGTTTCGATCAAAACGTGCTCAGAAGATCCGTGCTCGTTTTACGGGCAATCAATCACGACCTTAGACAACAGATTGTTAAACTGCTCGACGAAAACGGTCGTCTCACGGTAACAGAAATTTATGTCAAACTTCGCTTAGAGCAATCCGTTGCCTCCCAGCATCTGGCATTACTTCGCCGTTCCGGGGTAGTTACAACAGTTCGTGATGGAAAATTTATTTACTATTCAATTGACAAAGAAAGGATCGCAGAGATCTCCCGTCTCTTGAAAGAGCTAGTGAGTTAATTACAATTTAACAACTCTAAAAAGAGGTCTTTACATATTAGTAAAGACCTCTTTTTAATTTATAATTTTCTTAACAGTATTGTGTTGAAATTCAATTAGATATTCCATATTCTTGCAATGTGAATTTATAAGTATGGAGTTTTTAGAGTTTGACCAGGGAATGCTTGATGAAGCAAGTGATCTTTTAAGAGCCGTTACACATGATTTAAGGTTATCAATCATATCCCTGTTGGATGAGCAAGGAGAAATCAATGTCAACACCATTTACACTTCTTTGAAGTTGGAGCAGTCCATCACTTCTCAACATCTTAAAATATTAAGAGACAGCAATATAGTCAATACAAGAAGGGATGGGAAGCTCATATATTATTCGCTCAATTATGACAAGCTGGCCACTATTCAGAAGGCCGTAACCAGCTTCGACCAGGTGTCAAGAGAGCGTCAGAAGAATAAAAAGCGCGTCGCAGAATCCGCGTAACAAGCTTTTTCTCTCGTTTGACCGGAATAATTATCTTTATTCAGGAAAACAATCCTGAAGTATGTCTGATCCGGTACAATCGTTCAACGATTACAGAGAGAAAATGAATGAAAAGATCTTTGCAGAGAAGAATCTGACGTTGAACAGATTTTTCAACCTTGATATGCATGCCTATGAGGATGGAGCGCTGGACCGGAAAACCAAAGAGTTACTCGGTTTGGTATCCTCTATGGTATTGCGTTGTGACGATTGTATCAAATACCACCTGGGAAAAGCTTATGAGCTCAATGTGTCTACGACAGAGATATTCGAGGTATTTGCTATTGCCAATCTGGTCGGAGGAAGCATTTGTATCCCACACACCAGGAGAGCAGTGGAATATTGGCAGGCCTTAAATGAACAATCATGAGCAATAACCAACCAACGCTATACTTATTTGATTCTTATGCATTGATATTCAGGGCTTATTTTGCCATGAATAAAAATCCCCTGATCAATTCCAAAGGACTGAACGTATCCGCTATATCCGGCTTTACCAGTACCTTGCATGAGATCATTACCAACAGAAAACCCACTTACCTGGCTTGCGCATTCGATGCTGCTACCATAACAGACCGGCAGGTACTACACGATTTTTACAAAGCGAACAGGCAGGAAACCCCGGAAGACATAAGAATGTCCATTCCTTATATAAAGGAGATCATCAGGGGTTTCAATATACCTATCCTGGAGATAGACGGCTATGAAGCAGATGACCTCATCGGAACTATTGCCAAACAGGCCGGACAAGAAGGTATAGAGGTGTACATGGTCACCCCGGACAAAGATATGTGCCAGCTGGTCAACGGCAATGTCTTTGTATACAAACCACCTTATATGGGCAAGCCTTTTGAAATCCTGGGCAGTAAAGAGGTTTGCGAAAAATGGGAAGTGGATGATCCGCTGAAAGTCATTGATATACTGGGTCTTTGGGGAGACTCTGTAGACAATATCCCCGGAGTTAAAGGTGTAGGAGAAAAAACTGCTAAAAAACTGATCCAGGAATTCGGTTCAGTGGAAAATATATATGAGCACCTGGAGGAGATCAAAGGTTCGCTGAGAGAAAAGCTGGAAACGCACAAAGAAATGGCCTTCATTTCAAAGAAGCTGGCCACCATTATTACGGATGCTCCCATCTCCTTTGATGCAAAAGAGTTCCTGGTAGAGCCGGTCAACAAAGAAGTGTTATCCCCGATATTTGCAAACCTGGAGTTCCGCACACTGGGGAAACGGATCCTGGGTGAAAGCTTTTCTGTGGTCAGAGCTGAAACCAACAGCGCTCAGATGTCTCTCTTCGGTGATATTGCCGAAGAGCCTGTCAGTCCAACAGAAACCAGTTCCAGGAACATCCTGAACACTCCACATCAATATGAAATCCTGACCGCCGCAGAAGCGCTGGAAGAAATATTATTAAAAGCAAAGGCCTCCGGCAGGATCTCTATTGATACTGAAACAACCGGAGTGGATGCCAATAATTGCGATCTGGTAGGCATCTCTCTGTCCTATCAGCCGCATGAAGGATTTTATATTCCCTGGACAAAGATCCCGGATCAGGAGACTTTCAGACAAAAGCTTTCCTCGTTCTTATCTGATCCCGCCATCCTGAAGATCGGTCAGAACATCAAATATGACCTGCTTGTCTTTAAGTGGCATAATATTAACATCGCCGGACCTTATTTCGACACTATGATCGCTCATTACGTGATCGATCCTGAAACCAGGCATGGTATGGACTACCTGTCCGAAACCTATCTCGGATACACACCTATTCCCATAGAAGACCTGATCGGCAAAAGAGGTCCCCGGCAAGGGAATATGATCGATGTGGAACTCGAAAAGATCAAAGAGTATGCAGTTGAAGATGCCGACATCACCTTACAGCTTTATAACACTCTAAAACCTGAGCTGAAAACACATGAGGTCGATCAGCTCTATGAACAGATAGAAGCTCCGCTGATCACCGTACTCACCTCCATAGAAAGCGCGGGAGTAGCTGTAGATACTGATTTCCTGAAAGGCTATTCAGAAACCCTCTCTGAAGAACTGCTTGGCATACAAGACAAAATATATGAGCTGGCCGGAACGACCTTTAACCTGGATTCTCCCAAACAACTGGGAGAGATACTGTTCGAACGCATGAAGGTTCCTTACCAGGGAAAAAAAACCAAAACAGGTCAGTATTCTACTAACGAGGAAACTTTGCAAAAACTGGCCGGAGAGCAACCCATCATTGACAACATTCTCAACTACCGGGAGCTGACAAAACTGAAATCGACTTATATCGATTCCATTCCGATGCTCATCAATCCGAAAACCGGGCTCTTACATACTACTTTCAATCAAACAGTCGCAGCGACAGGCAGACTGAGCTCTACCAATCCGAATTTACAGAACATACCCATCCGCACAGAGAGAGGAAGAGAGATCCGGAAAGCCTTCGTACCAAGAGAGAAGGGCAACCTGATCTTATCTGCAGACTATTCGCAGATAGAACTCAGGATCGTAGCGTCGCTCAGTGAAGATGAAAAAATGACCGAAGCCTTCCGGCAGGGACAGGATATCCATGCAGCTACAGCAGCCAACGTCTATAATGTACCGCTGGATCAGGTCAGCAGCACTATGCGGCGAAATGCCAAAATGGTCAATTTCGGGATCATATATGGCATCTCCGCATTCGGATTATCTCAGCGCCTGGGTATATCGCGGACGGAAGCAGCCGGATTGATTGAAGAGTATTTCAAACAATATCCGGGCATTAAACGGTATATGGACACCTCTATCGACTTTGCCCGTAAGAACGGTTATGTAAAAACCATCTGGGGCCGGAAAAGATATCTCAGGGATATTAATTCCGGGAATTTCACAGTACGAGGATTCGCAGAACGAAACGCCATCAATGCACCGATACAAGGTTCTGCTGCCGACATGATCAAGCTGGCAATGATCAGGATCTACGAAGAAATGTCCAAAATGGACCTCCAGACCAAAATGATCCTGCAGGTCCATGACGAATTATTATTCGACGCTTACCAGCCGGAACTGGAAACGCTTAAGCCGATGATAGAAAAAGCAATGCAAGAAGCATTACTTTTGAATGTACCGATAGAAATTGGCATCGGAACCGGCGAAAATTGGCTGGAAGCACACTAAAATGAAACCTTAACACCCTGTTTTATCGTTTAACAACCTAGAAAACAAATAAAATTGTACATCATGATTAAAAAATTAGCTATACTCTTTTACGCTGTCATCCTTTCCACCGGCTTACTTTTTGCACAAGAAGAAACCTCTTTTGTCGTCAATGAAATAGAAGGTGTCATGAGCCAGGGAAAACAAACCGGATTAGAGATCTTTATCCCGGAAGTTCAAAAGAAAGAGGTTGAGGCGGCGCTCTCCAAGTGGACGAAATCCAATAAAGGCAAGTATGTTTCTTCCAAGAAGAGCAGTGAGATATTCCAGGACAATGTGCAGGTCAGCAGCGTTAGCGACAATACAGTAGATATGTACACCATCCTGACGCAGGAGAACGAAGGTGTAAGACTCAGAACCTTTGTTGACTTAGGCGGAACCTTCCTGTCGTCGTCCGGTCATCCGCAGGCTTTTGAAGCGATGGAAAGAGTACTGATCGATTTCTCGAGGAACCAATTGATCTCAAGTGTCGACAAGAATATCAAAACAGAGGAAAAACACCTTTCACAACTGCAATCCCAGTTAAAATCCCTGGAAAAACAGAAAACCGGCTATGAGAAAGATATTGTCAATCACCAAAACAATATCCAGAAACAAGAGCTCGCAATGACCAAGAATGAAACTGACCAGAAAACCAAAGAGCAGCAGATCGCTATTCAACAGGAAATTCTTTTAGCAGCCCGCCAGAAACAAAGCGCTATGGGAAGCTCCTTAGACGAATCTGCCAAGAAACTGCTGGCGAACCAGGTAAAAACAGAAGAGAAAACATTGAAGACTTTTGAGTCCCAGCTGAAATCCCTTCGCAGCAGTTATGCCGCATCTGCCAAGGACATTGAGAAGAGCAAGTCCACTATTGCTCAGCGGGAACAGGATATCATCAAAAACACAGAAGATCAGAATACTAAGCAGCAACAGATCGAGCTCCAGAAACAGATCGTAGAAGCCATTAAACAAAAGAGAAGCGAGATTAAATAGTCTTTAAAGCTCTTAAACCAACTCAGAATTTAATATATTGGCGCGCTCTTAAACGATCGTGCCATTTTTTTATAGTAAGGCTTATGCAACAACATTTAGTTTTATGGGGTGATATAGGAACTGACAGGAAAGCATTGCTGGCCATCTATCTTAATGAAGATGACAAGCAGGTAGTTATACATGCTTTTCCTAAAGAACAGGTTGACAAGACACTCCAGGATCAGTTATTTGCCTGGAAGAACGGAGCACCTTTCGACTTTCCTGAAAATGAGCTGATATGGCATGTTGATGCAAACAGTGAAAGTATTCTCCCAAGAGAGATCCGGGTGGACAAACCGGAATTTATCCAACGCGCCCAAAACTCCTGGAGTAAGCTGCTGATGAGCACCCGGCTCTTTAAAGTATGTAAAGAAGAGGTCGTACTTCATAAAACGCTGGTAGAATCAACCCGGGAGTATAGCGAAGACCTGTGGAAGAAAACCCAGGATCTGTGGAAGAAATATTCAGGGTACCTGAAAGAGCACGAACTGACCTGGGAACAAACAGAATTGCTCAAAGCGGAAATCAACGAAATCTTCGATATTCTTAAAGCCAAGAAAAGGCTCTCTGCAGAAAAAGAAAAGGAAGAAAGCCATAAGGTTCTCTCAACCCTTGACAAAAAGATCGAAGAATTAAAAGCTAATCTTATATACCCGGAGGAATGGCCGAAGATCCATGAAGGGCTGAGAACAGTCCAGGCTGATATCAAAGCAGCACCTATCAGATGGGAACAAAAGAAGAAGCTTTTTGACAGGATCAACGAAGTATATGATGCCCTACGCAGCTACAAAAAGACCCAGGATGTCACACATCTTAAAGACCGCATCGACAAGCTGAAGAAGATCCTTCACGGCATAGAGCAAACTATAGAGAAAGACCGGGAGAGCCTTTCTTCACAACAGGAAAAACTGGCCCACTATACGAGAGGTAAATCCACCAATACGGATTGGGGCGGCTTACTGAAAGTGATAGAAAACAGGATACAGGAAAAAGAAGCTAAGATCGCAGATATCAAAAAGACGATTGAACAGCTGACTAAAAAAGTAGCTGCTTCTAAAAAGAATAAAGAAGAAAACAACTCAGAAGAGGTGGTTAACCAGGAGACGAACTGATTATGCCTGAATTCTTCCAGCACGAACAACTGACAATATGCGGCTGTGATGAAGCCGGAAGAGGTTGTTTGGCCGGACCTGTAGTAGCTGCTGCCGTGATACTGCCTGCAGGATATTACTTACCCATGCTCAACGATTCCAAGCAGGTAAAAGAAAAAGACAGAGATCTTTTGAGTGAGCAGATCAGGAGAGATGCCATCGCTTACGGGATAGGCATGGCAGATAATGAAGAAATTGACAGGATCAATATACTCAAAGCGTCCTTCCTGGCAATGCACAGAGCGATCGACAGCCTTGGCATCAGACCGGATTTACTGATTATAGACGGCAACCGATTTGTACCGTATCCGGGCATTACCCATCAATGTCATATAAAAGGAGACAGCAAATATACTCAGATCTCAGCCGCATCCATATTGGCTAAAACGCACCGGGACAACCTGATGAAAGACCTCTCAGAACAATATCCTCAGTACCAGTGGCAGGTCAATAAAGGTTATCCTACACCTACCCACAGGGCAGCTATCCAGGAATTTGGCAGTTGTCCTTTACACAGGATGACCTTTAAGCTTTTGCCTGCTGACAAATTAGAACTGTTCTGATCGTGCTGCTATGAAAGACATTCCAAGTTATTTACCTCCTTGTGTGCTGGCCGGAGCGCTTTTCATGTTCTACCTGGGCATTTCCGGATTGCAAACCGGAGACTGGCCATGGACACTACTGGGCGTGTTTGCCGGAGGGCTTCTGGTCGCCGGTTCATTTGTAGCATATATTATCAAGAGCTTTCATGCAATATGGCTGGTTTTCTCCGGGATATTACTGGCGCTTCCCTATTTTTTACCGGTTTACATAAAGGTGTGGCTGAGCGTCATAGCCGGACAGAAAGAATATCTCTTTACGGCTGTTATCCTGTCTGTTGCCATTCTTCTTTTTACCTTTATCGGGTTTTCAAGTCTTCGGCTGATGACGCTCCATGATGAAAAATAAGGAACAATTATTGTAGCAAATAAGCCACAATAAGCATTTCTCGGGATCCATTTCAAGCAATTTCTTTCCAATATCATCCACCAAAGCACTACTGTCTTGCGTAAGTATTTTTTAAAAGAAATAGCCAAAGCTACCAACGGAAAGCTGACAGGCAGACCGCTCAATACAACTATTAATTATATCTGCACAGATACGCGCAGGGTCTTACATCCTGCCAGCTCCCTTTTTATAGCACTTTCCGGCAACAGAAACGATGGTCACAGGTATATAGCAGAGGCTTATAAAAAAGGCATACGGCATTTTATAGTACAGGAGGCTGATCCCGGTCTCTATCCGGATGCAGGATTCGTAGTTGTTCCGGACAGTCTGACCGCATTACAAGCTCTGGCAGCTTATCACCGCAGGCAATTTGACATTCCTGTCATCGGCATCACCGGAAGCAACGGAAAAACGATTGTCAAAGAATGGCTCTATCAACTTCTACAGCCCGAAAAAGATATCTGCCGCAGCCCGAAAAGCTTTAACTCTCAGCTGGGCGTACCGCTATCCGTGCTGAATCTCGAGAAGCATCATACTTTAGGTATTTTCGAGGCCGGTATCTCTACAACGCATGAGATGAACAAGTTGGCCGCAGTTATACAGCCAACGATCGGCATCATCACCAACATAGGTCCGGCGCACGATGCAGGCTTCAGTGACACGACGGAAAAGGTCCTGGAAAAGATGAAGCTTTTCAATCATTGCGACATGCTGGTCTATTGCCGGGATTACGACATGATCCACGATCATCTGCCGGCCGGTATAAAAGTCAGATCCTGGGGACTCAGCCTGGAAGCAGATTACCAGATCATACAACAGAAGGTCAATAACAACAGCACGCATCTCGAAGTGATGTTTCCTGACAGAAGTTCCGGGTTTGCACTCGATATTCCTTTCTCCGATAAGGCTTACGTAGAGGACTGCCTCCATTGCATTGTCATTATGCTGGAAATGGGATATGAGATCAATGAGATCAGCCAACGCGTAAAACAGCTTCGCCTGCTCCCTATGCGGCTGGAGCTCAAGTACGGACTCAACGACTGTACGATCATTGACGACAGCTATAGTGCAGACCTGCTTTCCCTGGAAGTCGCACTGGATTTTTTCAGACAGCAGGAAAGCCGGAAAAAGAAAACGCTGATCATCTCTTCCTTTGAGCAATCAGGAATGAATGACAAACAGCTGGTAGAAGAACTGATCAGGCTGATCAGGAGCAACCGCTTTCAAAAGGTTATCGGTGTAGGGAATCTTTTTATTCAACATGCTGCAAAATTCATCCAGCTGCATATTGAATTTCACAGTTTCCCAAGCACGGAAAGCCTGCTCTCTCAACTCGACGGACTTAATTTTGACCGGGAAATTATCCTGATAAAAGGTGCCCGGCATTTCCAGTTCGAACGGGTTACTTACCAGCTGCTGGGACAATCCCACCGGACAGTCCTGGAAATAGACCTCAATGCCTTATCCGACAATTTCAACGTATTCAGAAGCCTGATCAAGAAAGAAACCGGTATCATACCAATGGTCAAGGCCTTCTCCTATGGCAGCGGAAGCAGTGAGATAGCATCTCTGCTGGAAGCTAAAAACGTTTCCTATCTTGCCGTCGCCTATGTAGACGAAGGAGTCCGGCTTAGAGAGGGCGGGATTCACAGCAGGATCATGGTTATGAATCCTTCCATCCAGGACTTCGACAAAATGGTGGAATATAACCTGGAACCCGAGATCTATAACCCTTCTATACTCGGCGCCTTTATATACTACCTGGAAACAGCAGGTTATAATAGCCATTACCCTATTCATATCAAGATAGAGACCGGGATGAACCGCCTGGGATTCCTTCCGGAAATGATAGACGATCTTGTTTTCACCCTGATAGACCAGGATGTGATCAAAGTAGCCACAATTTTCTCTCACCTGGCGGCTTCCGATGAACCTTCTATGGATGAGTTTTCGAAGATACAGATACAAAGGTTCGAGGAAATCAGCACCAAGATCAGGGAAGCGCTGGATTACCCAATTAAAAGACATATTCTGAATTCATCCGGCATTGTACGGTTTCCGGAAGCACAGTACGATTTTGTGAGATTAGGAATCGGCCTGTACGGAGTTGACAGCTCTTCGACCATCCAGGAAAAGCTGACGATCATCGGTACTTTAAAGACCCGCATCTCCCAGATCAAAGAAGTTCCTGTCGGCGAAACCGTAGGATACAGCAGAAAAGGGTATTCAGACCACCCTATGAAGATTGCCATCCTGGCGATCGGATATGCAGACGGATTCGACAGGAGATACAGCAATGGTGTCGGAGAAGTATATATCAACGGTTATAAAGCTTCTATTATCGGGAATGTCTGCATGGACATGTGCATGGCAGACGTCACGCATATCCCGGAAATAAAAGAAGGAGATGAAGTAGAAGTATACGGAAAACACATCTCTATTATTGATTGCGCCAGGAAAATCGGCACCATTCCCTATGAGCTGCTGACCAAGATCTCCAGCAGGGTGCGGCGGGTTTACTACTGGGTATAAACCCGGGTATATTCGCCGGATATATTTTGATTTTATATGCATTTATGCGTTCTTTGGTCTACACCATGATTAAAGCGTTCTTATGAGAATATCTTTACTGATATGTCTCCTGTTGGGTTTTAGCACGACCATTCATGCGCAGGGAAGGCATTCCGGAGAGTGCAACCATCCCGGACATTATTTTCCTGCAGGAGGTGCTTCAGCCAGACTCGATTACGTCCCTGAAGAAGGATCCCTGTTCAGAGAAGTCACAAAAGAAGCCGGGATTTCCTATGAGGGTGTTTCTTACGGGCATGCCTGGGCAGATATTAATAAAGACGGTTATCCTGATCTTTTCTGTACCGGGCACGGACGCCCCCAGCTCTATATCAACCTGAAGAACGGAACATTCTCCAAAACGGATGTCGAATACTATCGCAAAGCTGATACGATCAACGGAGAGATCTTTTATTATCGCTTTTATGACATGCATGGTGCAGCTTTCAGCGATGTTAACAATGATGGATTTCCGGATCTTCTCGTACAACTCGGCGGAGATATGGGCAGAACTGACGGAAAAGAAAACCTCTTATTTTTGAACGACAACGGGAAGCTGGTCTTTGAAAACAAAGCGGCAGCATTCGGTCTTAAAGATTCGCTTGGCCGTGGACGGTCAGCATTATGGTTTGACCAGGATCAGGATGGATATTTAGATCTTTTCTTAAGCAATGTAGATCGGAATGACGGACAATTCAGCAGCGCCTTATACCGGTATAACCCGGGAAGCGAAACCTTTAGCCGCAACCAGGATCTGGGATTGACCAATACCTCCATATATTTCGGCGGACTGATCCAGAGTTCAGACAGGCACCGTCCTAACCTCGTGACCGTTTCTGACAGGAATGATTTCCTGGAAGTGTATGACTATAGTAAATTACCTCTGAAAATGCTGCAAGCGCAGAAGCTTTTCGGAATCAGGGACGCTACTATCGGCGATTTTAACGGTGATGCACAACAGGACATTTTCCTTACGGCCAACAGATATGCTTCGGAAGCTATACTGGCGAATGATACAACACTCATGATATACCTCTATGCTAAACAAAGAGCACTTGGGTATAGCGATGAATATAAAGTATCTTTTAAGAGTGATGGAAACCTGAAGATAGATTCCAGGATATATCCTTATAAAGATAAGACACGAACCTACTGGAGGATCGGCAGCGGAGCATACCAACCTTCAAACGATATCTTTTCACTGGATCCGAAAGAAAGCAGGAACCACAATTTTCCTAATACCTGTATTTTATGCCTGGGTACCAATATTGGTCTTAATACCAGCACCGGCAAATGGGAGGTTTATCAGAGCGATCCTATTGACCAGATCCAGACAGCTATCAAGATCACTTCTTCACGCCCGATAACAGATATACAGACATACAATTTCAGAAATGAAGAATTATTCTCCCCAGACAAGATGATGATCAGCATCGGGAATGGCCAATTCAGAGAAGTATCCGACTTTCTCAAAGATTCGCCGAACCTGACCACAGGTGTATCTGTTGTCACCGGGGATTTTGACAACGACATGGACCTGGATATCATTGTTTCCTGTCAGGGATCAGCCGTTAACTATCCCAACCGGTATTATGAAAATGACGGGAATGGGCAGTTCAGGTTGGTTGAAGATTTCGGAGCCGCTGCTGCTCAGGGCGGACGGTCCGGGTCGATTAGTACGGTGGATTTCAATAATGACGGCTTCCTGGACCTTTTCGTAGAAAACGGAGAAGGCCAGTTATCAGATGAAGCACTGCCGCTTCATTTTAATGATGGTCCCTACCGGCTTTACCAGAACAAAAGAAATACTAACCATTGGGTAAAGCTGGACATCAGTGACCAGGATAGCCCCGGCAACAAATCCGCTACAGGCACTACGATCTTCTGTTATGCCGGTGGGAAAAAGCAGGTACGCCTCAAAGGTACCGAGTATCATGCTTATACTCAGAATGACCCGGTTGTTCATTTCGGATTAGGTCCTCATCAGGTAATCGATTCTATAGAAGCATTCTGGCCGGACGGCGGGAAAAGTACTTATTACAGCCTGAATGCAGACAGCATCTATATTATCCCGGACCAGCATACAAAGGTGGGCAATGAGAAAATCATCCGGGAATGTAATGTCACGCTCTTTCCCAATCCGGCTACAGATCATATTGTTATGAACAATATACCCAATACCATTCCAATGCTCCACTATTCGGTATTTTCTTCAGACGGCAAAAAGGTCGAAGAAGCCTTTCCCAATATCCCATCCGATTATATATATCTTGACAAATTAAACAGTTATAGCCCGGGAATATATATACTCAATGTCCTTTTGGAAGACGGGAGAAGATGTATTGGAAAATTCAATGTCTTGAATAAGTAATCCCTTCTATTTATCATTATCTATCCACCTATTTATTATACATACACATAATTTTGCACTGATTTTTCCTGATTTATTTCACATAGAATTGATTTATATTCATATTTTAGCATCGTTTTAACAGTCTTACCGATTGTTATTGCAATCTTATGAAACACGCACTACTCGTTATTGCTGCGACATTATTGTGCGCAGCTTCATTTGCTGAGCTTTCACCTGACGAGCCCCATTACGGGTGCCGGCATTTGCCTCATCTCAGGACCTTACCTTTCACATTTGCCAAGATCGACCAACCGCAGGAAGACGGATCCATCTTCAGAGAAGTCACGAAAGAGTCCGGCATAGCATACGAAGATGTCTCGTTTGGCCATGCCTGGGCCGACCTTAACAAGGATGGCTATCCGGATCTTTTCTGCAGCGGACACGGGAAACCTATCATTTACATGAACCTGAAAGACGGCACTTTCTTCCCCATCAAGCTGGATTACTTCAAAGAGTACGATACGATCGGCGGTGAAGCGATTCCTGATGCATTTTATGACATGCATGGCCCCTCGTTCTGTGATGTTAACAATGACGGCTATCCCGACCTGTACATACAACTCGGCGGAGATATGGGCAAATCCGAAGGTAAAGACAACCTTCTTTTTCTGAATCAGAACGGCCAACTGGTCATTGAGAACGTTTCACGCCAGTATGATCTGAGAGATACATTGGGAAGAGGACGTTCTACCTTATGGTTTGACCAAGACCTGGACGGATATCTGGACGCCTTGCTGACTAATTTCGACAGGAATGACGGCCTTTTTAAAACGGCTCTATATAAGTACAACCCACAAACAGGAAGGTACGAATATAATGCTGATCTGGGACTGATCACCACCTCCATGTTTTCCGCTACGCTGATCAGGAGTCCAAAAGAAGAAAAGAATCATGTCATTTCCCTTTCCGAGCGGAGTCAGGCGATTGAAATCTATGATCCGCAAACCACACCTTTCTCACCGCTATATTTAAACCGGCTGTATGGACTGAGAGATGTGGCTGTAGGAGATTTTAACGGTGACGGCTTACAAGATATTTTCATGGCTTCCAACATGTATTCTTCCGAAGCCGCCCTTTTAAACGATACAACCCTGCTCATCTACCTCTATAGCCGTGGTATGGCCATCCACTACGACAATGAAAACAGAGTGGCCTTCAGAACCGAAGGTCCGATCAGGGTGGAGTCGACGCTGTATCCTTATAAGGATGAACCTAAGAAATACTGGAGGATCGGCAGAGGCGGGTACCAGCCTACAGAAAATTCTTTTACGCTGGATCCGGCAGACTCTAGGAATCAAAATATCAACAAAGGCTGTTTGCTCTGTCTCGGCCCATTCATCGGGTTGAGCTCTGTCACCAACAAATGGGAGATTTACCAGAACGACCCGATAGATCAATTACAATCTGCCATCAAGATTACTTCTTCCAAACCGATTGTTGACATTACCACCGTTAACTTTAACAATGCTCAACTATTGATCAATGACCGGCTGTTGCTGGCGCAACCGAACGGAACTTACGCAGAGAAAACCAGTTTCCTGACCAATGCAGAAAACCTCACAGCCTCTGTTTCCGTAGTAGCCGGAGATTTTGACAATGATATGGACCTGGACCTTATCCTGGCCTGTCAGGGCGCTGCGCTCAATTATCCCAACAAGTACTATGAGAACGATGGTGAAGGGAATTTTACCCTGGTAGAAGATTTCGGCGCACTGGGCAGCATCATGGGACGGGCAGGAGCCGTCAGTACTGCAGATTTCAATGACGACGGATTCCTGGATGTATTTGTAGAAAACGGAGAAGGGCAATTATCCGATAATGCCAAGCCTCTCCATTTCAATAATGGACCTTACCAATTGTTCCTCAACAAAGGAAACAGTAATAACTGGGTAAAATTCAATATAACGGACGAGAACAGTGCTGGTAATAAATTAGCAATAGGCAGCACCATTTATTGTTATGCCGGTGGAAAAAAGCAGATCGGACTGAAAGGTTCAGAGAACCATGCTTTCACTCAGAACGATCCGGTCATTCATTTTGGCCTGGGACCTTATACCCTGATCGATTCGATACAGGTCTACTGGCCCGACGGAGAGATCACCTCTCATTACGATCTGGATGTCAACCAGACCTATAATATCACCAATAAGAACTTCAGGGTGATCACCAGCATAAAGAAAGAAAAGGACCTGCAACCGGTGCTTTATCCTAACCCCGCACAAACATATATTGAAGTAGCACTGAGCGAGCACCTTCCTTTAAAAGGTTTCGAGATTTACGCGCTGGACGGCCAGCTGGTCAGGCAGCAATTTATCAATACCTCTGCTCAGCGTTTCAGAATTGACCAGTTAAATCAGCTTCCAACCGGTCATTACCTGCTGAAAGTGCTGTATGCTGACGGTAACAGTAGTACCGCAAAATTCAATCTCATTCAACCCTGATAAAATGGAAAGAGCGACTTAAATGGTCGCTCTTTTTTCTTCAAATGCTGCTATCTTATCTCTTCTGCTCAGCAGGTAATCTATATCATCAAATCCGTTCAGCAGGCAGGTTTTCTTATACGCATTGATCTCAAAGGTTTCCTTTATACCCAACGCAGGCAAAGAAAACTCCTGGTTTTCAAGATCGACAATGATCTCTGTCTCCGGATCAGCCTGTACACCTTCCAGTATCCTGGATAATATTTCATCGCTAACGATCAGCGGAAGCAACCCATTATTCAGGGCATTACCGCGGAATATATCTGCAAAGAAACTGGAGATCACCACTCTGAAACCATAATCGTAGAGTGCCCACGCCGCGTGTTCCCGGCTACTTCCGCAACCGAAATTCCTGCCGGCGACCAGTACCCTTCCGCTAAAGGTTTTATTATTCAGGACAAAATCCGGCTTAGGTGTGTTATCCGGATAATATCTCCAGTCTCTGAAGAGATTATCTCCGAATCCCTCGCGTGTAGTAGCTTTCAGGAAACGGGCCGGAATGATCTGGTCAGTATCAATATCTTCTACCGGCAAAGGAACGCAAGTGGTATGTAATAAGGCAAATTTTTCCATGTCTAATCAAATTGAAAGTGCTTAAATCAGTTCTCTGACATCAGAGATCTTTCCGGAAATGGCTACTGCTGCAGCTGTCAGGGGACTAGCCAGCAAAGTCCTTGCACCCGGACCCTGACGACCTTCAAAGTTCCTGTTGGAAGTTGAGATACAATATTCGCCGGCCGGGATCTTATCTTCATTCATACCCAGGCATGCTGAACAGCCGGGTTCTCTCAATTCAAAACCCGCCTCCGCCAGTACCCTGTCTAAACCTTCTTCCTTAGCCTGACGCTCCACCTGTTTCGATCCTGGAACGATCCACGCCGTCACATTATCGGCTTTGTGCTTGCCCTTTACTACAGAGCAGAACATGCGGAGATCCTCAATACGGGAATTGGTACAGCTTCCCAGAAATACATAATTAACAGGTTTTCCGATCAGAGATTCACCTTTTTCGAAGCCCATATAGGCAAGAGATTTATCCAGACCGGACTCTCCTTTCTCAGGAACAGGCTGATCAATCTTGATGCCCATTCCCGGATTTGTCCCATAGGTGATCATCGGAGCAATATCTGCAGCATCGAAAGTGAATTCTTTGTCAAATACTGCCTCTTCATCTGTACAAAGTGATTTCCAGTAAGCTACTGCTTTATCAAAATCTTCTCCTTTCGGTGCAAATCTCCGTCCCTTGATATACTCAAAAGTGATCTCATCCGGGGCAATGGCACCACCTCTTGCTCCCATCTCTATACTCATATTACAGATAGACATCCGGGCTTCCATAGACAGGCTCCTGATAGCGGATCCCGCAAACTCTACAAAGTACCCGGTTCCGCCACTGGCAGAGATCCTGGAAATGATGTACAGAATAATATCCTTGGAGGTCACCCCTTTGCCCAGTGTTCCTTCTACGTTAATACGCATCCGCTTAGGCTTGGTCTGAAGGATGCATTGCGTAGCAAGCACCTGTTCCACTTCCGAAGTACCGATCCCGAATGCAACCGCTCCGAAAGCACCATGTGTAGAAGTGTGGCTATCCCCGCATACAATGGTCATGCCCGGCTGTGTAATGCCCAGCTCCGGTCCTATCACATGTACAATTCCCTGTGAAGGATGTCCCAGACCATATAGCTCTATACCGAACTCTTCACAGTTCCTGATCAGCGTTTCAACCTGATGACGGGACAAGGCCTCCCGGATAGGCAAGTGCTGATCTTTTGTAGGAATATTGTGGTCAACCGTAGCCACCGTATGTTGCGTTCTGAATACCGGTATGCCGCGTTTGCGCAGTCCGTCGAAGGCCTGCGGAGTGGTCACTTCGTGAATGAAATGCTTGTCAATATAAATTATCTGAGGGCCATCTTGTACAGACTCCACTACATGGCTGTCCCAAACTTTATCTAATAGCGTTTTTCCCATGGTCGTTTTTTGAAAAAAGCCTGTAGCGTCCCCGACGTATCGGTTCTGCTACAGGTTCCTAACTATATTATTATAGCTTATTAAGCGCGTCGATATATGCTTTTGCAGAGGCCAGTACGATGTCTGTATCCGCTCCGAAGCCGTAGTAAAATACACCGTCTTTGGACACCTGGATATGGACCTTGCCTATATCATTACTTCCTCCTGTAATGGCCTGCACCAGGTATTCCTCCAGCTTCACATGCGGCTCCACGATATTGTCAATAGCATTGATCACTGCATCTACCGGACCGTTTCCTTTTGCTTCGGAAGAGAAGTGTTCATTATTCCTTTTCAGCAATACTGTAGCAATAGAGCCTTCTCCCGTATTGCTGCTCACTTCCAGACTAACGATCTGATAGATCTTTGTATCACGGCTTTGACCCAGCATTTCTAAAAGATCTTCGTCATACACCTCTTTACGGGTATCTGCCAGATCCAGGAACTTAGCATACGCTTCATCCAGTTCAGCCTGGTCCATAGGATAGCCGATCTTCTCCAGTCTGTGCTTCAGCGCAGCGCGACCGCTTCGCGCAGTCAATACGATCAGGGATTCCGGCACACCTACATCATGCGGATCGATGATCTCGTAATTTTCCCGGTTCTTCAGCACGCCATCCTGGTGAATACCTGAAGAGTGTGAGAAAGCATTCCGGCCTACAATAGCCTTATTCGGCTGAACCGGCATTCTCATCAGCCTGGTGATCAAACGGCTGGTAGGATATATTTTCTTGATATTAATGTCTGTATAAAGTCCCAGGGACTCCTTGTGCGAGCGCAGGATCATCGCCACTTCTTCCAGAGAAGTATTTCCCGCTCTTTCTCCGATACCATTCATAGTGACCTCTACCTGTCTGGCACCCGCCCTCAGACCAGCTATAGAGTTGGCAGTTGCCATTCCTAAATCATTGTGACAATGACAGGACAAGATCGCCTTATCAATATTAGGCACATTGTTCATCAGGTAGCTGATCTTCTCATAGTATTGCTCCGGCAGGCAATAGCCTGTCGTATCCGGTATATTTACAACCGTTGCGCCATTGGCAATCACGGTCTCCACCATCTTCGCCAGAAAAGCGAGGTCTGCCCGGCCGGCATCTTCACAGAAGAACTCTACATCATCTACAAAGTTTCTTGCAAACTTGGCAGCCCAACCTGCTTTCTCCAGGATATTCTCCCTGGTCGTTCTGAGCTTGTTCTGAATGTGGATATCAGAGCTGCCGATACCCGTATGGATACGGCCCCTTTCCGCAAATTTCAGCGCGTCTGCCGCGCATTCTATATCTTTCTGTACGGCTCTTGTCAAAGCGCAGATAGTAGGTTTTCTTATCACCTTGGAGATCTCCACTACAGAATTGAAGTCTCCCGGACTTGAAATAGGGAATCCAGCCTCCAGAACATCTACACCTAGTTCCTCTAGGGCAAGTGCCACCTCGATCTTTTCAACCGTGTTTAATTGGCAACCAGGGACCTGTTCCCCGTCTCTCAGTGTAGTGTCAAATACATAAACCTTATCGCTCATGGCTTCTTCCGTTTCAAATATTTTTTTGAAGTAACTTATAAAGTTAAGATATAAATGCTAAAGGTTTTATTACTCTCCATCTTAAATTAATGTAAAATCAATACGGAATACAGAATATTGATTTTTTTGCAATAAAAAAGGGCTTTCGTTAACAAAAAGCCCTTTTTAGAAGATTTTATAGTTTGTTTTCTACAATCCGTTTATTGAGATACCTACAGAAAGCGGTGTCATCCTAGGAGCACGTCCATCCTGAAAGATATCTGATAAAGAATAATACACAAATGCGTTAATGATACCATATCCGCCTCTTACCAGCACGCCATAGCGGAACCTGTTGGTAAAATCGATATCATACTGCTTGAATTTCACATCTTCGCCGGAGCCTGCCAGGTCTTCGCCTTTGTATTTCCACTTGCTTTGTAAAAGCATACCTGCCTTGATTCCCGCAGCCAGCTTCCAGGAAGTACCTTTCTTATTCGGAACAGAACGGAATCTTAGTTCCAAAGGAATATCCAGGTAAGTCAAACCGATCTTGGTCTTTTTTACAGAGATATCATCCGGAATCGGCGTAAAATGAGTCGCAACCGAATCTGAACTGATGGTAGAATTATGGAAATAGTTATTCGTTCCGATACCTATACCGGGTGCAACGCTGAACCTGGACTTACCCAAAACGATATCATAGGTAAAATAGATATTGAATCCCCTGGAGAATCCTTTAATGCCGATGCTATCAGGAGCATTCAGCAACATGTCATAAGTGAAATCTATGACCAGCCTGTCTTTGGATTTATTGAGGTTCTTTTTGAGCTCTATAAAATCGTCAGTCTTTTCTTCCTTGACAGTCGTTGTGCTAGCCGGCTGCTCAGAAGTTTCGCTTTGCGCATAAGCCATGTTCATTACAGGCAGGCACAAAAGCAATATGAAAAATTTACGCATACTTTGCAGAGTAATTTTAATGGGCGAAAATAACATTTTATTATGAGTCAGACGACTAGAAATTGATCGGAGTATCATAATAATGATTAAACAAACGGGTATTGAAACCTACTGTAAACATCCTGAGGTCATAGTTCTCTATACCGGGAAGCGCATCTTCAAACTTATATTTCCTGATATTCGCTCTCGCTTCAATCATCATATTGAGCTTAGGATTCAATATATACCCGAGTCTTACCTCTCCATTGACTATTTTATGGGATAAAAGGCCCTGACCTACATAAGTGTCTTCGAGATAGGTTGCATCCGCAGCAGATAAAGTGATATCTGAACCGGCATTTTTTTCATTCAGTATATTGAGTAGCACCCCATCTGCAGATGCTCTTCCGCCGTTTATTCTTACTTCTGCCACCAGGCGTTTATACCTGTAATTGATCAGGAATACAAATTCATCAAAATTAGCACCCATCGGATGAGCCAGCGCCTGATTGTAATGTGAATAGTGCAACATACTGTCCGTTGCATTCTGATACGCATATGGCCGGACAATATTGTATTCTGCAAGCAGATTCAGATTCTTTATACCGAATGCGTCATAATATTTGGCACCTAGCTGCATCCCGGTCCGGTTAGCTGCTGACCTTATATCTGTACTGAACTGGTTGATCATGATCTGGCCATATAGCACAATGTATTTCGGTAAAGAGATACTGGCATTAAAACCGTAAACGCTGTTCGCATCGAGATTCTTCTGTAGTGCCCTGATACCGATGATCGGGTTCAGGAAATTGGCGTCAAATACCCTTTTCCCATCTGCAGTGCTGCTTCTCCAGATGATCCCTTCAAATACGCCCAATTCCAGCCAGGGAGCAGCTTCGATGCTCAGGTAATTGAAGTTGGCAGCCTTCCGGGGAAAACCCAGCGTGAAATCGGTCTCATTACTTACACTATTGATCAGCTCGCTGTATATGTTGACATATTTGATCTTCCAGAACTGGGTGGAAAATTTCAGGTACGGATAGACAAAAGCATTATCGCTCAATAACAAGGACCGGTAACCATCCCCGATAAAATGCTTGCCGTGACCGACTTCCACATTGAAATATTTATTGGGAGCATAGGTAATATGCCCCATTGCCCTGGAAAAGTCGAACCCGTTCTCTTTGAAATTCCGGACCTTACCTTCTCCGGGAGCAGTACGGGTTTTCCGGACAAAAAGTTTGAGATATTCCGGGAAAGAAGCCTGATTTTCCAGGAAAGCCGTATAAATAGATACTTTGCTGCCGATATTGGCAGATATCTCCAAACCCCTCAGGTTATAAGAGCTTTTGTTACCATTATTGCCCCTTCCGATCTCAAACCTTAAGATAGGATTAGCAGAAATATAGAATTTTCTGGGTTTATAGGCATTCTCCTCCCTGTTGACTTCCACCTGGACACTATCTATGGTATCCAGTACAGTAGGTTTGATATAACCTTCTTCATCAAACCGGATCCAGTCCTCGTAGCCAATGACATTGATTGTTTTTTTGAAACCGGTGGTCGGTTCCAGCTTTGTCAAACCATAGGTAGTATCTGGATAGACATAGTTATATACCTCTGATGCGAGGTAAGGTTTAACGGCTGTATGGAAAGGCTGCTTCTTCTTCGTTCTGTAGAGATATTTCTCATAGTTCAGTCTATGCTCCCGGTTCAGCGGAAGAGTTTGTTGTTGCGACCAAACTAAATTGGAAATGCAGATCAGTGCAAGTAGTACTATACTGCTAATAAGCTTTTTCTTCTCCACGAATCATATTAAAAACGGTCAAAAAAACGATCCGGACATCCAGCAGGAAACTCCAGTTCTCCAGGTACCAGAGATCGGCATGTACCCGCATCTCCATCTCCTTGGGATCTTTTGTTTCTCCTCTGTAACCATTCACCTGGGCCCAGCCGGTTATACCGGGCTTGATGAAGTGGCGCACCATGAATTTATCAATAATCTTTGAGTATTCTTCTGTGTGTTTCAACATATGAGGCCTCGGACCTATCACTGACATATGCCCCAGCAATACATTGATAAACTGCGGTAGCTCATCCAGGTTAGATTTCCGGAGAAAAACCCCGATTGGCGTGATCCTGGAATCTCCTTTGGTCGCCTGCTTGCTATCGCTTTCGCCATTGACATACATCGTTCTGAACTTGTACACCAGAAAAGGTCTGTTCCGCATGCCGGTTCTCTGCTGAACAAAGAACACCGGACCGTTAGAGGTCATCTTTATCAGGATAGCGATCAGGGGGATCAACCACCAGAGAACAGTAATGAATACCAGCAATGAGAATCCGAAATCGAAAGCTCTCTTGGCGATCCTGTTCAAGGCATTCTCGAGAGGTTCTTTCCTAAGGGTCATGACCGGGAAGATCCCGTAATAATCTATTTCTATCTTATGAAACTGATTGGTCAGAAAGTGACTGAAATCCGGAACGATCTTTAAACGGATCAGCTGTTCATCTGCGAACTTAATCAGGTCCTTGATCTTTTCTTCCTGCTTGTAAGGAAGCGCACAAAAAATCTCATCGACCCCGTTATCTATTGCAAACTTTTTACTCTCCTCTACAGAACCCAGGATATAAGGCTTCATTTCCGGGAACCGCTCCGGCTCGTCATCAAAGAACCCCATAAAATTCAACCCGTACTCTACCTTATTCAGCAGCATATTCATGAACTCCTGGCCTGTCTGACCGGCACCTATGACAATTGCTTTCCTGTTATTATATCCCCTGGACCTGTAATGTCTTACAATTTTGATAAATCCAAATCTCCATATAGTCGTCATGACGATAGAGATGCCATAGGTGTACATCAATACCTCTCTGGATAGCTTAAAAGTATTGTTTACATCTTTAAAAACTACTATATAAGAAAAAGAGAGAACGATCTGGAAAAAGAGCAGCTTGATCAGCATGATGAGAATGGTCCCGAAACGCGTATTCCGGTACATATCGAAGGTGCCGCTCAGCTTGGCCGAAAAAATATAGATAATATTGAGATAGACGTACAACTGTTGGTACTTACTATCCATCAGGTAATGTAAATTGCCAAATGAACAGTACATAGCAATCAGGAAGCTGATCATAAGTATCAGCAGGTCCCCGACAGCATGCATGAAAATATATAGGTTAGTAACCCTGTGTCTCATTAATGTTCATTATATTTTACAGAATTATGCGCTTAGCCGGCAATTCTAAAACATGCAAAGTTAAATGTTTGCAAATATTTAGTTGCCTTTTACTTAACTTTGGTTGCAATTTTAAGCAATTACACCCCCGATTTTAACTTTATTCCAATTTGATATCAATAAATTCATATAAACCGTATCGTTTATGTCAAACCGTGAAGAGAAACTGAAAGCCCTCCAGCTGACCATGGACAAGCTGGACAAACTATATGGCAAAGGGTCCGTGATGAAACTGGGAGATTCCAGGGTAGTGGAGTCTGACACTATTTCCAGCGGATCATTAGGCCTTGACCTTGCTTTAGGTATAGGAGGCATCCCGAGGGGAAGAATTATCGAGATTTACGGACCTGAATCTTCCGGTAAAACGACGCTCGCTATCCATGCTATTGCTGAAGCCCAGAAGAAAGGCGGACTGGCTGCTATCATAGATGCTGAGCATGCTTTTGATAAAACCTACGCACAGGCGCTGGGTGTAGACGTGGACAGCCTGCTGATCGCACAGCCCGATGACGGAGAACAGGCACTGGACATTGCCGAGCACCTGATCCGGTCCGGAGCGATCGATATCGTAGTGATTGACTCCGTAGCCGCTTTGGTTCCGAGAGGAGAGCTCGAAGGTGAAATGGGAGATTCTAAAATGGGCCTCCAGGCTCGCCTCATGTCCCAGGCAATGAGAAAGCTGACCGGAGCCATCAACAAAACCAACTGTACCTGCATATTTATCAACCAATTAAGAGATAAGATCGGTGTCATGTTCGGAAGCCCTGAAACAACCACCGGTGGTAATGCACTGAAGTTCTACGCTTCCATCCGTCTTGATATCCGCAGAATAGGGCAGATAAAAGACAAGGACAACAATGTAATTGGTAACCAAACCCGGGTAAAAATTGTCAAAAACAAACTCGCTCCTCCTTTCAGAACTACCGAATTTGACATTATATATGGCAAAGGTATTTCGAAGGTCGGAGAGATCATTGACATGGGAACAGACCTAAACATTCTCACAAAGAGTGGAACATGGTACAGCTACAATGGCCAGAAACTGGGTCAGGGCCGGGATGCTGTCAAACAGTTTATGTCTGACAACCCGGAATTCACTGCCGAAATAGAAAACCAGATCAGGGAAAAGATCAACATCAACTAAACCTGTTCAGACAAATTTTAAACCAACCTCTTCCGGAAACGGGAGAGGTTTTTTATTGAATAAATGAGCCCCTATATTACTGATATATGTATATGAAACAGTAAATATTCTGTTTAACTCCGTTAGAATCTTTTACTTTTGTGCTAATTTCAATAATATGGAGCAGAACACCTTGACGGAAGAACATCACATTATTGAGAAATTCAGAGAAATGGTAGCCAAACGCTATGACTACAATGAACTGGTCAAGCGATTTGAGGTTCCACCTTCCATCACTCCGGATGTTATCGAAGATGTAAAGTCGTATTTCCTGGGCACAATATATCCTGAACCTGCCGAGCGTCAGCGGCTTGAAAGAGCCTTCGGAAACCTGGCAGGATACATCAAACAACCTAAAAAGATCTGGGGACTCTTCGGAAATATGGCCAGTGCTCTTTTCAAATTCGGCCGGCATTTTATGCAGGCACTTAAAGCAGGGTTCGCCTCCTTAGATTCTTTTGTAGGTGCCAAAAAATTTGAGCAAGGCATGGCTGATATCGCCAACAAGAACGGTATCAAACCACCAATGACCGACGAAGAATATGAGGATTGTTATTACCAGCTTGACCGGACGGAAATCCAGCAGTTCATAGATGATGTCAAGTCTCTGTTTGGCGCTATGGTCAACACTCCGCTGCTGCTCAAAACGATCGCGATCCTGGATGATGTCATCGTAACAATGGAAAAACACCCCAAAACTTATCCGCAGGAAGATGTGGAAGGCATAAAGCTGGGCAGGTCGCTCCTGTATAGAGGATACGAGCTCTTCTCTAAATATGACGAAACTACCAAGCAGATCATGGTAGACATTATTTACCGGAACGAGCTCTGGTATGTGGATTATGTATACAAAAAGAAAGAAGATAATCAATAATCATGGCAAGAAAAGTAATCTATACTGATGCGGCTCCGGATCCGATAGGACCATATAGCCAGGCTGTATTCGTCAACGGAATGCTGTTTGTTTCCGGTCAGATCGCCTTAGACCCGTTTTCAGGAGCGCTTATCCTGGATAATATTGAGAAAGAAACCAGACAGGTCATGGAAAACCTGAAAGCAATCCTGGAAGCGGCAGAAATGGATTTTTCCAATGTCGTAAAAAGCAGCATTTTCCTGAGTGACATGGGAACCTTCCCCAAGGTTAATGAAGTCTATGGCCGGTATTTTGAGACCAATCCGCCCGCAAGAGAAACCGTTGAGGTGGCCAGACTGCCCAGAAACGTAAATGTTGAGATATCTGTCATCGCAACCAGATAATCCATCAGAATTATAAAACAGGAAGCCCGGCAAAATTGCCGGGCTTCCTGTTTATACTTATTATCTAAATAGCTGCTTATTATTCTTTCACCGGCAGATGCTTATCCAGCCAATTTATAACCAGGGCCGGTTCGTATCCCTTTTGCACAGCAAACCTGTACAATTTATTTTTCAATATAAATATATCCGCTTCTTTCATCAACGCACGCTTCCTGGTGAGCAGCTGATCCAATTTCCCGATATAGCTGTCTTCATCCATTTCATCGAGTACTTCGGATATGATCGTCTCGTCCACCTGCCTGGCGGAGAGATTAAGCCTGATCTTTTGTTTTCCCCAGCCTTTAAGCTTAAACTTCCCGTTTGCGAATAACCTGCCATAGCGGTCCTGGTCTACAAACCTCCATTCCCGGAGATATTCCAGCATCTCAGGATAATACTCCTCGGGGACTTTCCACTCTCTAAGCTTTTTAATAATGTCAGCCTCGCACCTCTCTGTATACGCACAAAAACGTTCCAACCTGGAAATGACCTCTTTTTCCTGGTCCCGGACAAACACATAAGGTTCTTTTTTCTTCTTCATATATCCCAGACAGGATTGCGCTTGGTCTTGATCATAAACCTCAGGTTAAGAATGAATGCCAAAGTCAGATAAATGATGACCGGAGAGCCTAAAGTCAGGAAAGAAGCATAGATAAAGAATAACCTGACCTTCTTCGAAGGTATGTCCAGTTTTCTGCCCAGGTATGCACAAACGCCATAAATGCTGGTTTGTATAAAATCCCTGGACTTCTCCAATGCAGAAACATCTGAAACCTTAGACGCATGCTTCATGTATTTCCAAATTTACATCCGAAATACCTATCTCATACTGCCTGGTAGTAATTATTTTGTTTCCGATCACGCAATTCAGGCACTTCTTCTGATCGCAGTAATGATGCTTCAGGTGTAAAATAGCCTGACTGTCGGACGCACAATTATTACTAAAACCCTGATCCGACATCATCCTGGTGATTTTATTATCTTCTGCAGGCAGATTATCCAATACTGAGAAAGCGCTTTCAATCATCGCTGCATCGCTGCTATATCTCGCATAAGCCAGCATCAGCGGCACTGACACATTGATGATCAGCCTATTCGCAAAATCTATGGTAAGCGGTTTCACTTTGTATACAGAAGCTTTATTCAACCGGTAATGCTCATTCCAATAGCTTTCCGGCCTGATCCTGGTGATCTTCAGTTTCAAAGCATCGACATCCAGTATTTCCCGGAATATGGAATGCATATTCTCCATAAGTACGGCCAGCTGTGCCAGGCGAAGCGACGGAAAAGCTGCCGGCCTGGACTGCTTCCATCTCCACCAGAATGGCGGGACAGGCTGTAAATTCCACTTATTAACCAGGAAATCGTACCGGATCTTCAGATCCCTGACATACTCTTCTTCTGTTTCCTCTGCCAGCAATCCTGCCATACCCATCAGTAAAGCTTGTATATCCGCAGGATCACCGGAAAGCCTGGAGATCCACTGAAAACGGACTTTAGCAGCCAGTTCCTGGAAAGTATCACAGTTCACGCCACTGCCGAAATATCTTACCAGCCATATCCAGGAGACCTGATCCCAATCATAACGGGTCTGCTCAAGCAGGATCTCTATTTTACGGATTTTATCTTCCATCCTTTCTACCAGCAGCCGGCTCTTGTAGATATTGATCACCGACTCATCGACCTCGCTGATCAGATGATGACAAGGCAGAATAGATGCTGACTGCATTAAAAACAGATACCGTTCATAGATGGACCTTGGAATCAATCCGCTTAGTTCCAGTGTGGGGAAACCCAGCTGCAGATCTTCTCTGTCATGTTCATATACAACATGAAGGATTACATTCTTATACTTTGGATCTGATGCATGCTTATGCCGGATCCAATCACTGCTTTTTACATGGATCTCAACATGCCCGGCCCATATCGTATCTCCTATCCTGATCCGGGCGTCCAGAAAATCCGGACCGTCCTGCTCATTTAATTTACCTTGTTTAATGATCTCGACAGGCAGACCCTCTGTCGTTTTCAGCCCTGAATGGTTAAAACGACGATACTGCCATACAAAATGTATGAACTGCTCTCTCATTACGCTTCTTTTTATTTGGAGCCTAACGAGACAGAAATTCCATAAAATAAATTAAAAATTTATACAGTATTTTTTCAGGAGAGCGGCTATCTCTTCATTAAGTGCCAAAGCTTCTTCTCTGGCTTTTTCAGCAAAATCTTTTCCGCCGGAAGCATAAATAATACCCCGGGTAGAGTTGACCAGAAGTCCGCAATCTTTATTCAGACCATGTGCCGAAAGCTTAGCCAGATCTCCTCCCTGCGCACCTACACCAGGCACCAGGAAAAAATGATCCGGGCAAAAAGAACGGATGTGTGCGAAATCGTCCTCGTTAGTAGCACCGACTACAAACATCAGGTTCCCGGTATTTCCCCATTGCATAACCGTACGCATAACCCTTTCAAAAAGGGGAATCCCATCGCTATCCTGCCGCTGAAAATCCTTGCTGCCGGCATTTGAAGTCAGTCCCAGCACAACAGCCCATTTACCTTGTATTAGAAAAGGTTCGACAGAGTCTCTCCCCATATAAGGAGCCACTGTAATGGCATCGAACTGCATGGCTTCCAGAAATGCCTTTGCGTACATGGTAGCAGTATTGCCGATATCTCCCCGCTTTGCATCTGCTATAGTAAGACACTCAGCCGGGATCAGGGCTCTGGTCTGGTCCAGTATCTTCATTCCTTCCGGTCCCAGCGCTTCAAAAAAAGCGACATTAGGCTTATACGCGACACAGATATCTGAAGTTGCCTCTATGATCTCCCTGTTAAACGCTAATACAGGATTGTCATATTTCAGCAGATGAGGGGGAATTTTAGCAGGATCCGGATCCAGACCCACGCACAGGTAAGTGTTCTTCTTCCTGATTTGCTCAATAAGCGACGCTCTGTCCACGATGCAGTATAGTTATATAGCGATGACCCTTTTAATTTCCGGCACCGAACTCATGATCGTGCCTTCCACACCACCTTTCATCGTGGAATCTTTCATCTGACAGGTGTCACAGGAGCCGGTCATCATCACTTGCAATTCCATATCATCAGTAATATCTACGACTTCAATATCTCCTCCGTCTGCATTCAGAAAAGGACGGATAGACTGCAGCGCTCTTTCTACCTTTGCCAGGACTTCTTGTTTAACTGATGCTTCCATTATTAGTTATTTTCTACTTTTGAGGCAGCTTCAACTTCAGCATTCATAAGCACTATATTTCTTGCCACCTTGCTTGCTACTGCCTCAAATGCTTCTGCTGAAGGTGAACCCTCTTCGAGTACAGCGGGAACACCGATATCCCCACCCTCTCTGATCGCTTGTACTAGTGGAACTTCTCCTAAGAATGCGGCTTTATATTCTTCGGCGAGTTGTTTTCCTCCGCCTTTTCCAAAGATATAATATTTATTTTCAGGTAACTCCGCCGGGGTAAAATACGCCATATTTTCGATCACCCCCAACACAGGTATCTTCACTGTTTCCAGCTCATAGAATGCGATCGCTTTGCGCGCATCAGCCAGGGCCACTTCCTGCGGGGTGGTTACGATCACGGCACCTGTCACAGGTACGATCTGAGCCAGGGTCAGCTGAACATCTCCTGTTCCCGGAGGCATGTCCAGAATAATGTAATCCAGGTCACCCCAAAGCACATCCGTAATAAACTGGCGCAAAGCCGAAGTCACCATAGGGCCCCGCCAGACAATAGCCTGACGGTCATCTACCAGAAAACCTATGGACATCACCTTAAGGCCTTTATACTGAAGCGGAACGATCTTATGCTTATCCCCTACCATTTCCAGTCCCGGCTTCAATCCTTTCAGTCCCAGCATCGTAGGAATCGACGGACCGTGAATATCAGCATCTATCAGTCCTACCTTTGCTCCCGAACGCTGTAAGGCCAGCGCCAGGTTAACAGATACAGTAGATTTACCGACTCCTCCTTTTCCGGAAGAGACCGCTATGATATTTTTAACACCCGGGAGAACATCCGTTCTGAAGTCGCGCAGTGTAGTCACTTTAGAAGTGAAATTAATATGCACGACAGCTATATCGTTGACCATGTTTGCTATAGCATTCCTGGAATCATTCTCCAGCTGATCTTTCAGCGGACAGGCAGGTGTAGTCAGCTCGATAGTGAAATAGATATCCAGACCTTCTATTTTAAGGTCTTTTATCATATTCAGCGATACCAGATCTTTTTTAAAGTCCGGATCAATGACCGTACTGAGTGCTTTCAGTACAAGATCTTCTGTTACCTGCATGAGCGAGAGCTGTTTTAGAAATTCCCGGGCACAAAATTACGGCTTTATACTCAAGTTCTATAACAATCGCTGCTATGCAATGTTTATCTTGTAATAAATCTCACTTTATACCAGGTATTTTAAACCTCTATCCTTTCCTCAGAAGCGTGCTATTCAGCCAGGGAAGGAACTGAAAATTCATCCAGCTGTTCATAGTGTACCAGATCATAAAATAGCAAGCAAGAACTGTAGATATGATCATAGTTACCATAAACCATTCCCTGAAACTCATGTAGTAAATACTATTGATGACTACCAATGTAAGAAGCAGCCGGGCATATTCTGCATACTTCACCCAGGATCTCTGCTCAAGAATGGCACCGCAGATGATGAGCGAAAGAAACAAAGCAGAAAAAGCCAGTCCATTCTGGAAAGGAGAAAGAACACTGAAATAGTACAGGTAACCGATCAGTCCCGGAATGATCAGTATAAATTGCACCAGCACATATATATTCAGCCCTCTTGAAACCGGAGCTGCATCATATTTTATATAATTAGTCTCATCTACTTCCGGCACCGGGATAGTTCCTCCCAGGTAATCCGGCATCCATCCCGGCCGCTTGAACAGCAGAACCAATCGGTCTTTCCATTTCATCTGTTTGCCAGCCTTCCACAAATCTGAAAAATAGATCAGGTTAGACCACAGCGGATTCCAGGTATGGATCTGCTTGGTTACTCCGTAAGTAGGATGCTTGGTCTCTTCTGCAAATGTTCCGAATAACCTGTCCCAGATGATCAGCGTTGCACCATGATTGCGATCAATATATTCGGGATTGACAGCGTGATGTACCCGATGATGGGCAGGAGTATTGAAAATGAATTCAAACCAACGCGGCATCTTCTGGATAGTCTCCGTATGGATCCAGAACTGGTATACTCCGCTGATGGCAGAAATAATGAAAAAGATCTCAGGAGGCATGCCCATAAACGGTACCGGCAGGAAAATAACAAACGCAAATAACGTATGCAGCCAGGATTGTCTCAAGGCTACTGTAAGATTGTAATCCTCACTCTGGTGATGTACGGAGTGGGCAGCCCAGAACAGATTGATCTCATGTCCCCACCGGTGAGCCCAATAGAAAAAGAAATCATAAAGAAAAAAACAGGCGATCCAGGTCCATATATTATTAGGCAGTTGTATAGGCGCCAGCTTCTCATAAAAGAAAGTGTAAGAACCGATCAATATAAAGGTGATAAACAGCCGGGTCAATAAATGCCCTACCCCTATATTGATGTTGGTGATCGCATCATTCAGTCTGTACAGCTGCTCTTTCTTCTTCTTTTTCAGGTATAAGTATTCTGCCAATACCATTACCAGGAAGAAGGGGATAAAACTTATGGTCAATATATTTTCCATGCCTAAAAATATTTCATGTACAATGTACAAATTACAATCAAAAACTTACAAATATACCGTAAAATAGTTAGTTATTTTTACGTATAATCATGGTTTAGTCAAAGAATATTATTATTGACTTTTAAAAAGATATTTTGTCAAAACCCAGCTTTAAAGCCGTTAAACTTTATTCGTTATAATTTTATCTTTATTCATCCGACCGGGAGCAGGTTTATACCTATGAAAGCTTTAATTACAACAAGAGTAGAAAGCATCTTCAATACTATTGATCAGGTGGATGACTTTGAGAAATTAGAAGAGAAAGATCTGCAGAAATACTATGTGTTGCTGAACGAATATGCCGAGAATAACAATATAGCGCTCCACCTTTTCAATAAGACTACCCTTAATTACGAAAATGTTACTCCCAGCTTCTATCATTTCTGGGGTATTGATAACACTGAAAAGATCAACAATTTCAGAGAGCTCTACCCCAGGGTTCTGGATAACATCAACGCGTTAGCGGCATACATTGAAATTCATGAAAAAATTATGAATCTTTCTTCAACCTCTGAGCGGATGTTCTTCAACAGCACATTCTGCGGTGTAAAAGCGACGAATCTGGCAGGGGCGCATATCCGGTTGATGTGGCATGCAACTCCCTTGATCCTGAACGGACACAAACAATCGAAAATACTGCTGTGCGTTCATAAAGATGTTATTCACCTGATGGAAGGAGATATCTTTTGGATCCGTGTCAGTACAGGAAAGCATGTTTATTCCTGGTTTTCAGACCAAAAAGAAATAAGAAAGAAAGAAATAGTATCGGGTGCAGAACTGGCTTGTATCCGTCATTGGGCGGCAGGAATGGGTCTCAGCGACATTGCTCAGGCACAATGTATCAGCATTCATACCGTAAAAAATCACTTGAAAGCCGCCCGGAAGAGATTAGGAGCACGAGACAATACCGCCCTTATGGAAATGTGCATGTTACTGGGAATCTGTTAGAAAAGACGCTTTACAATATTTTCAACAAAAAATATAGCTCATCGGGCTATTTTCTATTATATGAAGCATCGGTAAATTTACTTTGATGTTTCAGCACTATGTATTCTCCTCAGAGGAGGATTTGGGCTAAATCAAAGCAAGCCTTCAACTCATAAGGCTAAATCATAGAACTCTCATCTGTTAAAACGATTTAATTATAATAGGTATGAACAAAATCTACATGCTGTTGATTTTCTCGTTTGTCTTGGTATCCGAAGAGAAAAAATTGCTTTTGGCACAAAATATAGGTATCAATACAACAGGATCAGCGCCGGATAATTCTGCCATATTAGATATCGATGCTACAGACAGGGGTTTGCTGGTGCCAAGGGTATCTCTGAGCAGCATTTCGGATGCCGTCACTATCCCCGGTCCTGCAACATCCCTGCTGGTATGGAACACTAATGTTGCTATAACAGGAGGAGCAGGTGCCGGATATTATTACAATGCAGGAACGCCGGCTTCGCCTAATTGGTTAAAGCTGATGACGATTGGTGAATCTGCCAACTACTGGTCACTTACAGGTAACGCCGGCACGCTGGATGGTACGCACTTCATAGGAACAATCAATAATGTTCCGATTAATTTTCGTATCAACAATGAGAAAGCAGGAAGAATAGACTTTCTTCGTAATGCAGCATTTGGTTATCAGGCATTTTCCTCGAATACCACAGGAACAGACAATACAGTTACAGGATTTGCAGCTTTGTACAACAATACAACCGGAAGTTTTAATATCGCCATTGGATCCGCTGCTTTACGGAGCAATACTACAGGTTCTTATACTATAGCCATAGGAGATTCTGCCTTGTATAGTTACAATGGCATCGATGGCAATACTGCCATTGGCAGCAGGGCGTTGCGCTATAATACCGGAGGACTCTACAATACTGCCACCGGTTATATGGCGCTCTATAATAACAGAGGAGGAGGAAACTATAATGCCGCTTACGGCAGCAATGCACTCTATAACAATACTACCGGAAGACACAACATAGCAATAGGATATTATGCAATGAGTGGCAATATAACAGGTCACAGGAATACCGTCCTGGGAAACAATGCTCTGATCACAAATACTACAGGTGTCAATAATACAGCAATCGGTTACAATACAGATGTAACCGGAGATAACTTATCAAATGCCACTGTTATAGGTTATAATGCCAAAGTAGCTACCAGCAACAGCCTTGTTTTAGGCGGAACAGGTGCTGACCAGGTAAATGTAGGGATAGGGACTACTTCTCCCAATTTCCTCTTACAGATAGGGCGCACGGATGCCAACTTCACCCAGGATGCCAGAATCGGATTGGGTACCCGGAACGGATCCAGCAACAGAATGTGGTCTATAGGCACCCGGCACGGATCTACCTCTGCCGCCCCTAATTACGGATTCTATATACGAGATGAAAATGCCAATGCATACAGGCTGGTGATAGACTGGCAAAATGGAAATGTAGCTATCGGAGATTCGGTTCCTACAGCAAAATTAGACGTTGCAGGGCAGGTGCGCATACGCGGCGGCACACCTGGTGCAGGCAAAGTACTCACATCTGACATCAATGGATTGGCAAGCTGGCAAATGCCTGCACCTCAAACACTCAGTATTTCCGGAACAACGCTCAGCATTTCCGGGGGAAACTCTGTTTTCCTGCCGGCAAACGGATCAAATACAGGAGAGTTTATCAGTGAAAGCGGGATAGTACATAACACCACCAATATCGGCAACGATCATTTTGTTTTCGGGAGTACCGCTCTGGATAATATCCCTGCCAGTACGGATGATAATAACCGCATGTATTTTCATAAAGGATGGGGATCTTTCAGAGCAGGATCTGTGGACGGTTCCCAATGGAATACCTCCAATATAGGCAGCTATTCTGTAGCCTTTGGTAGAAATACTACTGCAAGCGGAACTTATTCCATTGCTATGGGCGATAGTGCCGTTGCAAGTGCGATACATGCTGTCGCTATGGGTAACAGAACCAGGGCCAGTGGTTTCCGATCTACGGCAATGGGCTCTGAAACTACCGCCAGCGGACAATTATCTACCGCTACGGGTAACAGAACTACGGCAAGCGGGACATCTTCTTTTGCAAGCGGATATGGCTCTATTGCAAGCGGAGACAACTCCACTGCTATGGGCGTGAGCTCAATCGCAAGCGGAAATAATTCAACCGCTTTGGGAACAGGTTCCATCGCAAGCGGATTACGAGCCATTGCTATTGGAAACAGTGACACTGCAAGCGGAATCAATTCTATTGCGTTGGGAACCTTTACCAAAGCAGAAGGATATGGTTCTTTTACAAGCGGATATAGCTCTGTTGCAAGCGGAATTTATGCTGCTTCCATGGGAATGTACCTGCAGTCCTCATCTTATGCTGAAATGGTTATAGGTCAGTATAATTCTGCATATACTCCGGTCAGCACTTCAAGCTGGAATGCTGCAGACCGTTTGTTCAGCGTGGGCAATGGTGTTTCTAATACCAATCGTCACAACGCGCTGACAATTTTAAAGAATGGCAATACGGGTATCGGAACAGATATACCTGATGCGACTTTACATTTACAGGGATCTTTTAAATATGCCTATGGCATTCTGGGGTCAGGACGTGTATTAACAAGCGATGCTGATGGCATTGCCAACTGGCAAAATACATCTGATATAAATAATGCCGGAGAGTTTAAGAGCATCAGCGGTATAGTACGCAATACCACTAATCCTGCCGGCGACCATTTTGTTTTTGGAAGCTCTGAGCTCAATAATATTACCGGTGCAGATGATGATCATCGTTTTTTCTTCAATAAAACAAAAGGAGCTTTCAGAGCCGGTAAGGTGAATAGTGCTCAATGGAACGATATTTATTTAGGTGATTACTCAGTAGCTTTTGGAAATAATACCGTTGCAGACGGAGAAGGCTCTTCCGCATTCGGGAATAATACCTCTGCCAGCGGAGCAAATAGTGTTTCATCCGGAAATACCACAACCGCTTCTGGCGCTAACGCTACAGCTATGGGATATAAATCCAGAGCTATTGGAACAAATACGCTGGCCGTCGGCGATAGCGTTATTGCTGCTCAGAATAATGCTGTTGCTTTCGGATATCGTACTTACGCATCACATGCTAATTCGACAGCTATGGGAGAGTCGACGAGGGCAAATGGCATTTCATCTACAGCTATGGGAGCAGGTACCCGGACGCAATCTTTCAGAGAAACCGCCGTCGGAAGTTATAACAGATTATTGTCTATAGAAGCAGATGGTGACACCCAATGGAATCCCACAGATCCGCTATTTTCGGTAGGTAATGGTACAAGTGCCGGCAGTACAGACAATGCTCTGGTCATTCTCAAAAACGGCAATGTCGGCATAAGGACAAGAACCGATCCTGACAAGCCTACAGAAGCATTGGATGTAAATGGAAGAGTTCGTATCCGTAGTCTTGCCGATTCTCTTGATAGCTATTTTGTAACCTCTGACATTTATGGTGTATTGCACAGACGCTCTTACTCTTCTGTATCTGCTGCAATATTAGATAATGCATGGACTATTACCGGCAATAACGGTACGGATGACCAATTTGCTTTCCTAGGCACCAGAGACACGTCTTACCTGAACTTCAGAGTCAATAACCAGAAAGCGGGACGTATAGAAATGGACAGCACTCCCGGCAGATCCATTTATGGTAATACCGTTTTAGGATACCTGGCTTTGCCTAACAACAATCCTAATTTTCACCTGCATACAGAGAATACGGTTATCGGGCAATATGCGCTCCGGAACAGTACTTCCGGATCCAGGAATGTAGCCATCGGAGCAAAAGCACTACAAAGCTCAATCAGCAACGCAGACATGGTGGCAGTAGGTTATGAAGCACTAAAAAGTCATACCAGTATCGGTATCGGTAGCACAGCCCTTGGAAGTCAGGCCCTTGTTAGTGATATCAGTGGTACAGCAAATACCGCCGTCGGATACCAGTCGCTCAGCGGCAATACTTCCGGAAGCTTCAATACAGCGGTGGGTAACAATACTTTGGGAAATATCAGTACAGGAAACAATAATACTGCCATCGGTTATGGCGCTGGTGCCACACTTAACAATTTAAGCTATACAACAGCCATAGGCAACAATGCTACAGTAAGCGCCAGTAACGCTACTGCGATAGGATACGGAGCAACAGCCGCTACAGACAATAGCCTGATACTGGGAAACAGCACAGCAAAAGTAGGAATAGGAACTTCTGCTCCTGAAAGCAAGCTGCATATTATTGGAAGCTTTGCCGGCGATCCCTCTGCTGCGAACAAATCGAGCTTTCCTGTAATTATAGAAGGAGGCCAGCATGGTATTCATATCAATGTAAGACCTACCATAAACGGTACATCAGCACAACTAAATAACGGGACTGCAAACCGCTACAGCACATTTGTTTCTTTCAATGACAGCGATGTGGGAAATGTAAATACCAGAAGAAGAGGTGCTATTATAGGTCAGACGGAAGCTGAGCTCCTGGCATCGGATGAATATATTCTTCAGAATGCTATGTATGCCACCCAGGTGGCTCAGCTTGCTTCGGAGATAGTTGCATGCGGAACCCAGGCTGATCTGGCAGAAGTGGCGGCATTAACGATATCTGCAGGTCTTCTTGCAGCCGATATCGCTTCATATAATGCTTTTACGTTGAGCAGCGTGGGTGTTTCTTATGAAAGCGGGAACGCAGATTACGCTGAATATCTTGAAAAGTATGACCCGGATGAAAAAATACAACCGGGAGATATCATAGGAGTAATGGGCGGAAAGATCAGCAAAAATATGGAGAATGCCCAGAAGTATATGGTAGCCAGCACTGCGCCATTGGTAGTGGGCAATGTACCGGAAGCATCCAGAGAAAAAGATTTCGTAAAAACAGCCTTCATGGGCCAGGTACCTGTAAAAGTTCTGGGAGTAGTAAATACCGGAGATTATATCTTACCAAGCGGTAAAGGAGACGGATACGGCATAGCAGTACATCCATCCAGCATGCAGCTGTCAGATTATAAAAGGATCGTAGGAGTAGCCTGGTCGGTAAAATCATTTGAAGAAATAGGATTTGTCAACGTTGCAGTAGGCATCAATACCAACGATATGACAGATAAGCTTATCCAGATGCAGCAACAGATTAATGTCATTGCACAGTATCTCAAAACAAAAGATCCTTCTTTCTCTATGCCGGAAATTCCCGGTTTGACAGAGGCCACCCCGGTAAGCGTAACTCCGCAAGCTGCGTCAAAAAAATCTATTTCCAACATCAATTACTCTGATTTTGAACAGGAAATAGCTCAATATAAAGAGCAGATCAGACAGTATCCGGAAAGAATTGAGCAAATGATTGACAATATAAAGGCAGTAGCAATGAAAAAAGGAGTTAATATCAGCAAAGACCCGATACTCAATAAGTTACTCAATGCCCGGTTTTATACGGATTGGGCCAATAGCGATGATATGAATTTCCCCGGTTTACAGCTGATTTCTGAAAATACAAGAGAACAGGTAAAGGCTAAATTAAAAGGGTTATAGCGAAAAGCCGTAAGAAATTTGTTTTTCGATTCTTCTTAAAAAAGAAAGAGGCTGCCTTTCAGACAACCTCGCTTCAATATTATAGCCTTAAGAACCTGCTACGCTAATACATTAGCAGCCACCGCATCTCCTACCTGTACAGTGGAATACTGTCCTTTATTGATATCCTCAGTAACGATTCCATCTGCCAAAGCTTTCTCGACCGCCGCCTCAATGGCACGGGCTTCCTCTATCCATCCGAAAGAGTATTCCAGCAACATAGCAGCAGAAAGAATAGTCGCCATAGGGTTGGCAATATTCTTACCCTTCGCCTGCGGATAAGAACCGTGTATAGGTTCATACAGCGCAGCTTTTTCCCCGATAGAAGCCGAAGGTAAAAGCCCCAGCGTTCCGGTAATGACAGAAGCTTCATCAGAAATGATATCACCAAACATATTTTCCGTCAGGATCACATCAAAATGACGCGGCTTCTGGATCACGTGCATAGCAGCGCTATCGATGAAAGAGCTTTCAAATTCTACATCCGGGTGCAGCGCAGCATATTTACCGACCACTTCTCTCCACAGCCTGGAAGTTGCCAGCACATTGGCTTTATCCAGGAGTGTAACTTTTTTCTTCCGATTCTTTGCATACTGGAAGGCTTTCTCCGTAATGCGCAGGATCTCATCTGCAGTATATTCACAGGTATCGAAAGCATGCCGGCCATCCTCACTCCTTCCACGGGGCTTACCAAAGTAAATACCGCTGATCAGCTCGCGGACCACTACAAAATCCACACCTCTGACGATATCAGCTTTCAGCGGAGAAGCATCCAGCAAAGCATCATAGCTCTTAACAGGCCTGATGTTAGCATACAGACCTAATGCGCTCCGCATAGCCAATAAGCCCTGTTCCGGACGCACCTTGGCCGTAGGGTCATTGTCATACTTAGGATCACCGATGGCACCAAACAGGATCGCATCACTCCAGAGACAGAGCTCGTGCGTTTCTGCAGGATAAGGGTTACCGGTCGCATCGATCGCAGCAGCACCGACCAGCCCTTCTTTATATTCAAATTCATGTCCGAATTTCTTTGCAACAGCATCCAGAACCTTTACAGCCTCTCTTACGACCTCCGGTCCGATGCCATCTCCTGGCAGTATGGCAATTTTTTTATTCATATTGAGTATTTTCAGGTAATTGGGGGCAAAGTTACAAAAGCATAAAAATATATTTGAGGAACTAAGTTTTTTAGAGCTTCCGAAGATCCTGCAAAAGATGAAGTGGCGCATAAAGCTCACCCTGCCTTTACTGTTACTGATCATGATCAGCACAGGGACTTTTTGGCTGGAAAGAAAAGAAATCATTGCCTCCCCGACCAAAGAGATGCTGTTTCGGACAATGACCAGAGCAGAACATCCCGACTCCACTGCCAAGGCCATGCTGCAGCTGGCCATGCTGTTCATCCAGGAAGCAAAAATGGATTCTGCCAGACTATTACTGGAAGAAGCTGAAAAAAGCCGCAACTGGAGCGCCGCCAATATTTCTAAATTTCTCCTGGGCACCAGAAGCGAAGCGAAAGCCCTGTTACTCTTTGAAGAAGGAAAATATGATGCAGCCAAGCAGGAGTATCTGTCAGCGCTGCAATATTACCGACAAGCAGGTCCTGAACGACTCTGGAACACCATCGCTACACAAAACAACCTTGGTAGAGTACTGATCACTCAGAATAATTTTGAAGAGGCGCTGAAGGTGTACCAGGAAGCACTCAGCTCGCTGAACCAGGTCGTTCCCTCCGAGATCGATTCACCGGTATTAAGTACTATTTATAACAATGTAGGAGCTATATTCTTTTACGAAAGCCTACTGGACAGCGCCCAGGAATACTATGATAAATCCAGGACCATTGCCACGATGTGCTGCGGCAAAGAAGATGTCAGGGTAGGCAGGGCACTGTATAATCTGGGTATGGTCAAAGAATCCAAAGGATATTTCATTGACGCCAGATATCTATATGAAAAAGCCCTGGATATCTATATCAAACAATATGGGAAAGTGCATCAGCATGTCGCAGAAGCATACGGATGTATCGGAAATATCCACCTTTTCAGAAACGAACTGCAAAGCGCGCGGTACTATTTTGAAAAAGACCTGGAAACTGCCACAGCCCTCTATGGACCCGATCATGTAGAAAACGGATGGGGACTGGAAAATATCGGAAAAGTCTACGAAGCAGAGGGGAAAGATTCGCTCGCCCTCGTCTATCTCAGCAGAGCATTGGAGCTGAGGAAGAAAGGTTACGGAGAGACTCATACTTCGCTGGCAGATAATTACCTTTCCCTGTCGCAGGCAGAGAAAAACCTTACGAGGTCTACTGAATATGCCCGGAAAGCATTGGATATAGAAGAAAAAATAACACCTCATCCGACCATCCGTAAGTGGTATATTCTGCTGAAGCTTTCGGAAAATGCGCTCAAACAAAAAGACCTGAAGCAGGCAAAGGTTTATCTTGATGCTGCCCAGAAAGCCGGTAACAGCCTATTCGACTCCGATAGATATTCGCTGTTTGCACAGACATACCTGCAAAGAATGGATCTGGCCATGCAGGAAAAAAACTGGACCATGGCCTTCACTTGGGTCAACAAAGCCATGCAGGCAACATTACAGGAAGGAATTTATTGGAATCCCAATGATATTCTTCCGGTAGACTGGATCAAACTACATAAAGATTACCTGCTGGCATTGAAAGGAAAGGTTAACCTGCTGAATGATTATGCCAATGAAACCAACGACAGCAAATACACTCAGCAGGCGCTGAAACTAATCGATAACGGGCTGAAGGTGATCCGGGAAATGCAGCGAATGAGTACTTCTGACGAAGCAGATCAGAAATTTGACGAACTTTTCAAGGAAGTATATGAGCTGGGACTTTCCAGCGCAGTGCGTCTCTGGGAGACTGAAAAGAAAACCACTTATTTTTCCAGAGCCTTCTTCTATGCAGAAAAGATCAAAAACGGCCTGCTCTCTGCTACTATATACAGTATGGATGCATACCGGTTGTCCAATGTTCCCGAAGCTACGCTGAGAAAAGAATACCAGCTAAAGAAGGATATTAAATATTATTCCGCATTACTGGAAGAAGACCTCAGCAACAAAGCAGAAGTCAGGTCTAAACTTCAGCATCTTTACCAGGAGCAGGAGAATTTCTACAAGGATCTGAAGAAATTCCACAGCGAATACTATCGGCTGAAATATGACAACCAACCCATATCTGTTGCAGAACTGCAGAAAAAAATACTGAAGCCGGGAGAGGCGCTTTACCATATCACCCGCGTAAAAGACAGGGAATATTTATTCCTGATCACCCGGGAGAAATCTTATTTCAAGAACAGCATCTCCACCCGGCATGACGCATTACAACAGGCAGTGGCCCATCTGCTCACCCAGAAAGGTGTACAAAAGCTCATCGTCATACCGGATATGAAAGCCGGATGGCCGGACCTGGAAACCCGGAAAACGGGAGACAATTACTTAGTAGAGCAACTAACCTTTCTCTACAATTCTTCTGCGACCCTTTATGCCAAAGCTCCTAAAAAAGATAAGCTGGTCAATGAAAAAGTATTGGCTTTTGCACCTGTAAATTTTGAGACCGCCGGCCTGAACAAGCTCAAATACTCAGAGACAGAACTGAAAGATATAGCACAGAACGTCTCCCTGAAAGCATATATCGGTAAGGAGGCGACAGTAGATCACTTCCTGGAGGAGATCATGGACTTTGGTGTATTACACCTCTCCACCCACGCCAGGATCAACAGCAAGAACCCGCTTAAAAGCGCTTTATACTTTTCTCCCAGCGAAACAAATACCACCGGTATGCTGTATGCCCATGATCTGTTTGGCATCCCGATGCGAGCACAGCTCGTTACGCTCAGTGCCTGTCAGACGGCCGACAGCACAAGATTCCTGGAAGGTGTTTCAGGTATAGCAGATGCCTTTGTTTACAATGGCTGCAACAATATCCTGATGACGCTCTGGGATGTGGATGATAAAGCTTCTCACAAGATCATTTCCCGTTTTTACCGCTATCTCTCAGAAGGGAAAGAAAAAGACAAAGCCCTCCAGCTGGCCAAGGCGGATTACCTTAAAAGTGCAGACAGATATAAGCAGGAACCTTTCTACTGGGCAGGGATCGTCCTGTACGGTGACATTACACCTTTCAACCTGGGAGCTTCTTTCTGGTCCAGAAAATGGGAGCTCGCAGCACTGCTGGTACTGATCGCAGTTCTGCTCTACCGGAGGAGATAAGACCAGGATAACTTTCTCACTGTTTTAATCCGTTCCAGATCAACTCAGATAACGCCACTGCTCCCGCGGAATCCCCGTGCAGACAGATCGAATCTGCCTTCAATGTAATAATAGTACCATCTATGCACTTCACCTGACTATTAAAAGCAATATCTCTGGCCTGCTGCAGACTGTTTTTTACATCAGAATGTACTGCGCCAGGCTGATTCCTCGGTACTAGCTGGCCATTGCTCAGATATGCCCTGTCTGCAAAAGCTTCTTCCATTACCCTCAACCCCATTTCACGGGCAATTGCAACGGAAATACTGCCTGCCAGACCAAAAAGAATCAGCTTATCATCTATATCCAGCAATGCCCGGGCTATCATCCGCGCGATCTCCGGATCCTTCGCAGACATATTGTACAATGCGCCATGCGGCTTGACATGCCGGAGCAAACACCCCTGAGAGCGGCATAAAGCCTGCATAGCTCCAACCTGGTAAGCTATCAAGGCATATAATTCTTCTGACGTAAGGTGCATCTCTTCCCTTCCGAAATGAGTTCTGTCCGGAAAAGACGGATGTGCACCTATATGAACTCCATATTGCCTGCACAACCGGATGCAACGCAACATCGTCAGATGATCCCCGGCGTGGAAACCTGTAGCAATATTGGCTGAAGTAATATACGGCAGGATCAATGCATCCTCCATTCCTTCTCCGAGATCGCAATTCAGGTCTATTCTTACAGCTTGTCGCATCCTCTAAAATCCGCAATTCTTAATAACCGGAAAACTTTGTCCGTAATTTCTTTTGCAGCAGTTCCAGGCTATTCTCCATCCGGATCCATGCTTCAACACTCTCCTGCCAGCTTACAACCCTAAAGCGGACGGTTTTATTCACCTCCAGCTGAGCGCATACCGGAAGATCCGCAGCTATAACCGTTCCGATCCGGGGATAACCTCCGGTAGTCTGCGCATCTGCCATCAACAGATAAGTACTTCCATCAGGAGTCACCTGTAAAGTGCCCGGTGTAACTGCTACCGAAAACATTTCCGAACCGGGCAGCCGTCTTTCCAGGACAGGTCCGGTCAACCGGTATCCCATCCTGTCCATTCCGGAAGAGATCCTAAAATCAGTCTGCTGAAAAAGGTCTAAACTGGATACCGGCCACAGGTCCCATTCTCCCCCTCTCAGTATCCTTACTGTATCCACAGAATAATCCGGGAAAAGACTACGGGAAAAGCCCCAGCTATCATAGTAACTATCCCGTGCTGACAGACTAGCTTTAAACCTTTTCAACAGCTCAGCACCCTCCTCTGCAAGACTTAACCGGTCACCCTTCTGCAAGGCACTGCCATTGAAACCACCCTGGCCGGCAATAAGATGCGTAGCACCGCTGCCCAACCATTCAGTAGCTGCCCAGCCGCCTGCTACAGAAAGATAGGCATACATCCCGCTACCTGCAGGAAATATTTCCAGCTGCTGACCTGACCTGACCAGCAAGGTCCGCCAGGCTGGCACTTGCCGACCGGCCAACAGTACCCGGACCGGGCCGGTTGCAGCCATGACGACCGTCTCATCAACCCGGATGCAGAAAGTCCTGCCGGGAACTTCTATTGTAGCAGCATCTGCCTCATTCGCTACCAACAGGTTAGCTACCCGGTGGGCAAACTGATCCATGGCACCGGAAGTACCGACACCGTACGACCGGTATCCTGTCCTGCCGGTATCCTGCAATGTCGATTGTATGCCCGGGTGTAAGACTTCCATCTATTTATAGATACTCATTTGTGTCCAAAAATTCCTCATGCGAGATCGGTCTGAAGCGCACCCGATCCCCGGCCTTTATTAAAAAAGGTATATCTGTTTCCGGGCGATATATTCTCACCGGTGTACGCCCGATAAGCGGCCAGCCGCCCGGGATCGCTGAAGGATATATACCGGTCTGTCTGCCGGCAATGCCTATTGAGCCTGCAGCCACCTTCGACCGTGCCTGCTGTAGGCGCGGCAACTGTATCAGTTCCGGCACAAAACCCATATAAGGAAATCCCGGTACAAAGCCCAGCATATACACCTGATAGACGGCTGCGCCGTGCAGCTCTACAAAGGTTTCCTCCCCTAACTGCGTTTTTTCACAAGCCCACTTCAGATCTGGTCCCAGGTATCCGCCATAGCAAACCGGAACTTCAACCAGCCTGCCGGGAACGGTTTTTCCGGAGGCAACGGAGCGCTCACAGCCCATTTCCAGGTATTCCCTGAGCCACTGCAACCGGTCATTATGGGTAATATTCCTGAAAAGGAGCAACGGATCAAAATATATGGTGAGCGTAGTAAACGTAGGAACGCTTTCTATATAACCGTCAAAGGGATATTTTTCCAGGAAATCCCGCAATAACAGAATTTTCGGATATGCTTCCTCTGTTTCCCACTGAACAGTGACAGCATACTCTGTATTAGGGTAAAAAAGAAATTTATCAGCAGGCACAGACAACCGGGTTAACTGGTTTAATAAACAAATTTTCTCTGCAGGACCTTCCCGGGATAAGGGCTGCGTGGAGGATCGCTGAAGCCGGCAACGGCGAAGAAGCCGGAACAAAGATCTGACGGCCCCGCCGGATCCCCTGTTTCTTATTCTGGTTTGGCAATATTCTCATGTAACCTGGCAAACTTCCGCGCATCTATCTTCTCCTTGAGCTTCAGGAAATAATCTTCAAAATACTTATAGCTCAGGTGCGAAAACAATAGCACAAGACCCATATAAGGGATCCAGGCTGCCAATTCATATGCAAACGGATACTTATTAAATACCCATTTCGGCACCGCACGCGTGTAAAAGATCAGCCAGAAAAACAGGATGGGAATATGAAAGACATAGATACCGTAAGAGATCTTACCCAGGTAGACCATCAGCTTATTGGTAAACAATCTCGGGATCAGGCCGTATCCCCGCTCAAAACACATGACGATAAACGCCGCACCGAAATTGACCAGGGTGAACAGGTACACATGCTGATAGTTGGTGGTAAGCCACTGCTCCAGCTTACGTTCTCCTGCTATCTCCCGGAAAGAAGTGCCCTGCAAGGTCACCAGCCACCTGTTGGCCACATATATCAGGAATATACCGCTCAATAGTATAAGCGTAGCCCTGACCGGCTTCTGAATTCTCCGGAACCCGGTGAGCGCCAGCAGGCTGCCGATCGCAAAACTATCAGCCTGGAAAGGAGCCATTCTGTAAAGGTTGACAGATGCCCATTTATTATCCGGATTGATATGGTACAGCCATTCATAACCGACATACCGAACTAAAGGCGTAATAACAATTATCCCTACAGCAGCATACAAAAGCTGCTTGCGGCTCAGCACAAAAACTATTATCGGGAAAAAGATATAAAACTGTTCTTCGAGCGATAACGACCACAAATGCCCGAAAAGAAATGAGCTCTCGTAGTCAACTCCCCTGAAGAAATTGAAAAAGCTCATGAAATTGTAGAGATAAGTATAAAGAAATCCGCCATTGCGGCCTACCTCCTCCGTGACTGTTTTAAGCAACCCTGCCTGGGTCAGCACCCCGATCAGGTAAAGTAAGGTCCAGAAACCCACAAAACCAAAGTATAACGGAAAGATACGGAAAGACCGCCGGTATAAAAACCGGGTCGTAAAGTCCTTGAATCCAGGCCCCTTGGATTTATCATTCAACAATATACGGGTGATCAGGTACCCGGAGATGACATAAAATGTCTGCAAAACTTCCCAGCCGAAGCTGATCGAAAGATATTGCATCGGCCAGTGGTATGCTACGATAAGTAAGCAAAAAACACCTCTGAAACCATCCAGGTAATTGATGTATCCTAATTTGCCCATGACGGGATGAAGATATGAAAATTTAAAAAGCCCGTGCATCACCCGGAGCATTGCTGATAACAATGTTCCCCGTCCTGCCCGATTTGAACAGCAGCTCCCGATCACCCTGTTAATTTCTTACCACTTTCCCCTCTCCATCCTTAACACAGGGATACATCTGCCACCTCAATAAAATTCGGCCGACTGTGTATTTATACATAATTTTGATGCGTGAAAAGATCGCTGCTGTCTGTCCTCTCTTTGCTATGGGTATGCCTCCTGGCAGCGCAGACCGTCATCACACAACCGAATCCTGAACTGCGCTACGAAACCAGGTATACCACCCAGGATCTGAGCCTCAGGAAGATCGACACGCTGCTGGAAGATTTTCACCGGTATAATCCCATATATGAATGGGAAGTACCTTATATCGCGCCCAATATGGCCAATGTACCCCGTCCGCTATGGTTTGATCCCAAAAGAAACATCGGCTATCAGCACGGATATAATCTGTTCGACAACTACTTCTTCACAACCGACAGTGCCAGGTACTACAACACGAAAACACCTTTTACCTCCGCCATGTATGTTTTCGGAGCTAAAGAAGAGACCTACATCAATGTCATCCACTCCCAAAACATCAATCCGAACTTCAATCTGGCCATGGACTACAGAAGACCGGTATCGCCCGGCTTCTACAACAGGCAGAAGAGCGGTATACACAACTTCAGTCTTACCCAATGGTACAAATCGCCGACCAACAGGTACAACCTGATGACCGCGTACATCTTCAACCAGGCCAAGATCCAGGAGAACGGTGGTGTGGCTGCCGAAGATATCTTTACGAATATCGCTTACGCGCAGGATATGGCCACCGCCCCGGTATATCTGGCAGATGCAGAAAACAAGCTCAACAACAATAATATTGCCCTCAGGCAGACCTTTTTCATAGGACCGGAAACCTCCACCGCCGGAGACAGCACCAGGAAAAAGACGATTCAACCGAAATACGGGCTCACTCACCTCCTTGAATACAGCAGCACTAAAGTCTGGTACAAAGACAACGAGAACGATTCCTCCTATTATACCAACTTCTACGTCTTTGCAGACTCTTCCAGAGACCAGACCAAAAGCTGGACGCTGCGCAATGAGATATACCTTCAGAACTATGCCGCTCAATCAGAGGACAGCCTGACCAGCGCATTCAAATATTCCTGGCGGGGCGGATTCCGGTACGAGCTGAACCGTTGGCAGCAGCAAAGCATCTCTGCCTTCCGGCACGGATTACAACTATTCGGAAGCATTAAAAACAGTACGCTCATTCCCCGCAAATGGAGCTACAGCCTCGAAGGGGAAGTAGAACTGGCGCCCCGGTATAGCGGTGATTTCAATATCTCAGGACAGGTACAATACCAGCCCGGAGCCTTCTTTTACGTTCAGCCTTTCCTGAATGTCAATCTCCAGAGCCCGGCTTTCCGGCTGCAACAATTCAGAACCAACCATTATCAGTGGGACAACGATTTCCGGAAGCAGTTCCTGATAGAAGCCGGTGGTAAGGTAGGTATACCCAAATGGAACCTTCATGCAGGAGTCTCCTATTACCTCGTGCATAACTATCTCTACTTTGCAGACAACAGCCAGCCCGCTCAGCTCAGCCAGCCGATCCAGGTGATCAGGCTGACCGTAGAAAAGAACTTTATGTGGAAGCGTTTCGTTTTCCGGAATCTGGCGTCACTTCAGTGGGCTTCCGCCGGCGAGATCGTTCAGATGCCGCATGTTTATCTGAAGCACCAGCTCTACTACAGAGGTTCATACATCAAGAAGAAGCCGATCCATGCGCAGCTGGGAATGGATATCACCTATTTTGATAATCACTATGCAGACGCCTATAATCCATCCGTTATGGCTTATCACCTCCAGCATTCGGACAAGCTTTCTTACTATCCTGTAATAGATCTGTTTTTTAATCTGCAGGTCAAAAGAGCGAGGCTTTTCTTCTCCGTACAACATGCTAATCAAGGCCTTATATGGGATGGTTATTTTACCAGCCCAGAACGCCCCGCGCAACCAAGAGCCTTCCGCGCAGGCATGAGCTGGCAGTTTTACGATTAATTCAGGGCAGCCCCTGCGGGCCGGGTTTCGGCTTGTATCTGCTGAAGCAGGATATCGCCTTACCCCCTGCTGCGCTCCGACATAAAATTTATCTATGGAATTATAATTATTATCATTTTGACTTATTGACACTCGTCTGATAATTTTATATCATTAAAAAATAAAGATGATGAATCAGGGTGATGAAAAAAGAAAATTGACTACAGCATCGGGCATTCCCTACGTGCACCACGAAGATACTATGAGCGTTGGAGCCAGGGGTCCGGTACTTTTACAGGATTTTATCCTGCACGAAAAGCTGGCACATTTTAACAGGGAAAGAATACCGGAACGGGTTGTACACGCTAAAGGAACCGGGGCGTTTGGCACTTTTACAGTTACCAATGACATTACCCGGTATACGAGAGCAAAGATCTTCAACAAAATAGGGAAGCAAGCCAAACTGTTTATCCGGTTCTCTACGGTTGGCGGTGAAATGGGCAGCGCAGACACGGAACGGGATCCAAGAGGTTTTGCCGTCAAATTTTATACAGAAGATGGAAACTGGGATCTGGTCGGAAACAATACTCCGGTCTTTTTCATTAAGGACGCGAAAAAGTTCCCCGATTTCATCCATACACAAAAAAGACATCCGAGAACCCACCTGAAGAGCAAGACCATGATGTGGGATTTCTGGAGCCTGAATCCTGAGAGCCTTCACCAGGTGCTGATCCTGATGTCCGACCGCGGAACGCCTTATGGCTACAGGCATATGCACGGTTTCGGCTCCCACACTTTCAGCATGATCAACGCAGCGAATGTACGGGTATGGGTGAAATTTCATTTCAAAACCCAGCAAGGCATCAGGAATTTCACAGATGCGGAAGCGGAAGAAATGAAAGGTAAAAACCCGGATTTCGCACAGGAAGACCTGGTCAAAGCGATCGACAACAAAGATTTTCCGAAATGGACGCTATATATCCAAGTCATGACCCGGGAACAGGCAAAAGCATTTCCTTTCAATCCGTTTGATGTTACTAAAGTTTGGCCGCACGGAGAATATCCGTTAATAGAAGTCGGTGTTATGGAGCTCAACCAGGTTCCCAAAAATTATTTTGCTGATGTAGAGCAAAGCGCCTTTGCACCTGCTCACGTAGTGGACGGCATTGATTATTCACCGGACAAAATGCTCCAGGGACGCATCCTCTCTTATCCGGATGCGCACCGCTACAGGTTGGGGGCAAACTTTGAGCAGATACCTGTCAACAGGTGTCCTTATATGGTGGCTAATTATGAGCGGGACGGCTCCATGAGAGTAGATGATAACGGTGGCGATACCCCGAACTATTACCCTAACAGCTTTGATGATATTGCTCCGGATCCGGCTTACGAAGTACCACCTCTGGAGCTGGACAGCACGACTGCCGGATGGTTTGACAGAAACGAAAACGACGATGATCATTATACTCAACCCGGCCTGCTGTTTACCAAGGCCATGAACGACTATGACCGCCATAACCTGGTGTCTAATATTGTAGAACACATGAGCCAGATCGACGGATCGAAAAGAGATCTCATTATAGCGAGACAATTATGTCACTTTTTCCGAGCTAATGAACGATTGGGAATGGGGGTAGCCAAAGGTTTAGGAGTGAATATAGAACAGTTGATGAAGGACCTTAATCATACCATGTGATGATCCAAACCCGGCAAAGAAGAAAGTGAGGAGCGCTCCCGGTTGACCGGGAGCGTTCTTTTTATATCCGTTTTCACTCCTTCTTATTTACTGGATCAAATTTGGAATCGTTCTAATCTTATAATATTTACATTTAGTTGAATTCATTTTTGCACATATAATCAAACAATTAATTCAGAACACCCAAAATAAAGCCTGATACCAATCAGGAAGGGATCATTTGGAGGATACGACTGCGATCAGGGAATTGATTATTATTGTACCCCTAATCGAATGATGTTATGTCGCACTCGAAATATCCTCACCTACTGGAGCCGCTGGACCTGGGCTTTACTACACTCAGAAACAGGACCCTCATGGGTTCTATGCACACAGGACTGGAAGAAGTAAAAGGCGGATTCCATAAAATGGCTGCCTTCTTTGCAGAAAGAGCAGCAGGCGGGGTCGGTCTCATTGTCACAGGAGGTGTTGCTCCCAACTGGGAAGGATGGGTAAAACCTTTTGCCGCCAGGATGACGAATAAAAACCACGTCCGACAGCACAGGATTGTTACTGATGCTGTACACCGGGAAGGAGGAAAGATCGCGATGCAGATCCTGCATGCCGGAAGATATGCTTATCATCCCTTAAGCGTAGCACCTTCCAGGATACAATCTCCCATCACACCATTCGGGCCCAGGCAGATGACCACCTGGGACATTAAGCGAACGATCAGAGATTATGCCGATTGCGCAAAGCTGGCACAGCAGGCAGGATATGACGGCGTAGAGATCATGGGCTCTGAAGGCTATCTCATTAACCAGTTTATCGTCAACCATACGAACCATCGCACGGACGAATGGGGTGGCTCTTATGAAAACAGGATCAAATTTCCGATCGAGATCGTCAGAAATGTCCGTAAGGCTGTAGGTACTGATTTTATTATTATATACAGGTTGTCGATGATCGATCTGATAGAAGACGGCAGCAATTGGAAAGAAGTCGTTCAGTTGGCGAAAGAGATAGAAGCTGCAGGAGCAACGATCATCAATACAGGGATAGGCTGGCATGAAGCCAGGATCCCTACTATAGCGACGCAGGTACCCAGAGCAGCCTTTACCTGGGTTACGAACAAACTTAAGAAAGAGATCAGCATTCCGCTCTGTACCAGCAACAGGATCAATATGCCCCAAGTCGCTGAAGATGTGCTGGCAGCAGGGCATGCCGACATGATCTCCATGGCCAGGCCATTCCTGGCAGATGCATTTCTTGTTAATAAAGCGGCCGAAGGTAGAGAAGAGGAGATCAACACCTGCATCGCCTGTAACCAGGCCTGCCTGGACCATACCTTTAGCAATAAGCTTGCCTCCTGTCTGGTCAACCCGAGAGCCTGCCATGAAACAGAATTGAACTACGACAAGGCCGATCAGCCTAAAAACATAGCCGTCGTGGGAGCTGGTCCTGCAGGACTGGCATTCGCTACCATAGCAGCAGAACGCGGCCATAGTGTCACCCTGTACGATGCGGAAAAAGAAGTAGGTGGTCAGTTCAACCTGGCTAAACGCGTTCCGGGCAAGGAGGAATTCCATGAAACGATCCGCTATTTCAAGAAACAGATCGACCTGACAGGAGTTAATCTCCGGCTCAACACCAGGGTAAATGCAGAAGATCTGAAGGAATATGATGAGATCATACTGGCCACGGGTATTCAACCCCGGCAGATTACGTTTCCGGGTGCAGATTCTGAAAAGGTGGTCAGCTATATAGATATCCTGAAAGGTAACAAGATCGCAGGCCAGCGGGTGGCAGTCATTGGTGCGGGAGGTATCGGTTTCGACGTATCAGAATTCCTGAGCACGGAAGATCCTCAGCATATGCCGGACATACAGGAATGGCTGAAAGAATGGGGTATTGATCCTGCTAATGAGGTCAGGGGAGGCATTGACGGTATCCAACCTGAATTACCGGTCTCACCCCGCCAGATCACCATGTTCCAGAGAAGCTCCGGTAAAGTCGGCGCTAAACTGGGCAAAACTACCGGGTGGATTCACCGGACCAATCTGAAAAAGAAAAAGGTCAGGATGATCGAAGGGATAGAATATCTCCAGATCGACGAGGAAGGTCTTCACTACAGGGATAAAGACGGAGCAGTCAAAGTATATCCATGCGATACAGTGGTCGTCTGTGCCGGTCAGCTGTCCCTGAAAGAGCTCGAAGAACCGCTCCAGGCACTTCGCAAAAATGTTCACCTGATCGGCGGCGCCTTCCTGGCAGCAGAGCTGGATGCTAAAAGAGCGATCAACCAGGCAGCAAGGCTGGCCGCTAAAATCTGATTTGATACTTTATAATTAATCTTTCTTAAAAGTGCCGTAAACTTTAATTGAATTATCACATTAGAGTAGTATAGATTGCTTTTAATTGTGCAATTTAGGGGGCTGATTTTTAAAGAAGACCATTAAAACTTTTTACGGGAGACAGATTAATGATAGTTTACGAACGTCCTGAAACGGCGAGGAAGTTATATCCATATCAAGAAGAATACATCGAGAAAATTTTCTATCATCTGACGGAAAATACGGCCAGGCAGAATATCCTGTTCCAGTTGCCCACAGGTGGGGGAAAGACTGTCATCTTTGCAGAAATAGCCCGTAGATATATCAACGAAACAGGAGGAAAAGTTCTCATCCTTACCCACAGGATAGAACTGCTGAAACAGACCTCCAATGCGCTGGACGAAGCCAATGTACCTTCCAAGCTCATCATGAGCGAGGTGGGTGACCTGGAAGATCAGAGTGTCTTTCAATGCTTCCTGGCGATGGTCGAAACCCTTAACAACAGGCTTAAATCCGATGAATGCTACCTGAAAGATATTGATCTCGTCATAGTAGACGAAGCTCATTACAACTCTTTCAGAAAGATCTTCCACTACTTTAAAGACACCATTATCCTCGGTGTGACGGCGACACCGCTGAGCTCTAATCAGCAGTTGCCCCTGAAAGACAATTATGCCAGGCTTATTATCGGAGATTCCATTAAAGAACTCATCGAGAAAGGGTTCCTGAGCTCAGCTATTACCTATACTTATGATGTCAACCTGGGCGGGTTGAAAATAGGTATGGATGGCGATTATACCGTAAGCTCACTGGATCGTATCTACAGCGCCTATGAAATGCAGGATCGCCTGCTCAGCGCCTACAGGGAAAAAGCAGAAGGTACAAAAACCCTCATTTTCAATAGCAGTATTGCAACTTCCAAGCAAGTAGAAAAATTATTTACGGATGCGGGTCTGGAGATCAGGCACCTGGACAGTACTAATAATAAGCAGGAGCGTAAAGAAACCCTGGAATGGTTCAGAGACGTTCCGGATGCCATCATCACTTCCGTAGGTATCCTGACAACCGGTTTTGACGAACCTACCGTAGAAACGATTATCCTCAACAGGGCGACCCGGTCACTGACCCTTTACCACCAGATGGTAGGACGGGGGTCCAGGCGCCTCGTCAATAAAGACAGGTTCAATATCATCGACCTGGGCAACAATGCCCGGCGGCTGGGACTCTGGCAGGATTTTATTGACTGGCAGGATGTATTCCTGAATCCTGAAAGATTCCTCGAACACCTCGTAGAGAGAGAAGAGAAGCTGGACAAGGGGCTCATGTATATTCTTCCGGACGAAGTCAAGAAACATTTTCCGAAGACAGATGATTTCAACTTCGATATGGAAGAAGAGTATTACCGCCTACTTTCCAAAGGCAAAAAAACCATGGAAGCAGTCGACCTTTCCATTGAAGACCATTTTAACAGGATCCTCGAAAACGCAGATGACCTTTTTCACGGCATCGACCTGTTGAACATTCTTCAGGACGAGATCCGCTACAGGCTCAGCGTATATACTAATTGCCTCGCTAAAAGCACCCGGAATTACTTTGCCTGGTTATTTGAGAACTATAATGAAGAGATCAAGCGGAGACTCAGAAATGCGCTGCCGATCAATTTTGAAGAGGAAGATTAGGATTTTTAACCTCTGCTGTATTTCTCCACGATGATCTCACAAGCTTTATCCAGCATCTGGAACACCTTTTCAAAACCGTTATCATCCCAGTAAGGATCAGGAACACTCCTGTTCTCTCCCGGGTACGATTCGTTGAGGATCATCCTGATCTTTCTTCGCTCCTCATCCGCAGCCAACTGTAAAAGATCCCGGTAGTTCTGCTCGTCCATGGCATAGATCAGATCAAAGTCTATATAATCTATGCTGCGGACCTTTCTCGAACGCTGATCCGTAATATCTATTCCATATTTCTCTGCAATAAGTACAGAACGCCGGTCAGGACCCTCCCCGCTATGCCAGCCGCTGGTACCAGCAGAATCTACTTCCCAATCTAATCCCGCAGCCTGAAGTTTTGATTTAAGAATGCCTTCCGCCAGCGGAGAACGACAGATATTTCCCAAACAAACCATTAAGACACGCATCTATCCAAGAGTTTTATTTTGAAAGGTACTAATCCGTATATTGTTTTTCAAATGAAAAGAGGCTTCCTTTTACAGATATTCTTCCTGGTTATACACTATTGCCTCCAGGCCAAAAATGATTCTATCCCCGGATCTTTCTCCACGCTGGACAACGGTACCCGATATATGATCCACACTTCATCCGGAGGAGAAAGCCCTGTAACCGGAGATATGATCAGGATGAGCCTGAAAAAGTTTCTGCCGGACAATACCTTACAATTCAGCACGGAAATGCTGGATGCACCGGACGGGATAGAAATGACCTTACAGAATAACTACTGGCCGGGAGATATCCTGGATGTTTTCTTAAGAATGAAAAAGGGAGATAAAGCTACCGCCTATGTACCGGTGTGGATAGCAGATAAAGACAGCTCCCGGAAAGACGATCAGCAATGGTACAGGTATGAGATCATCTTACATGATTTCATGAGGAAAGAAGCTTACGAGCAAAAGCGAATAGACAGATTAAAAGAACTAGAAACCATCGAAGGGCACCTTTTTGACAGCCTTTCTTCAAAATATCCGGCAGCTAACCTCCTGAACACCCAACAGGGCATCCACATTATTCTGATACAGCGAACAGCAGACACACATCATCCGTTTCTGCAGGAAGGACAAGATGTGACCGTGCATTACAAGCTCAAATTATTACCTCAGATGAACTTGCTGGATAATTCATACGACCGGGGAGAGCCTTTTACTTTCACATTGGGTAAAGGTGAAGTCATTAAAGGATGGGATCTGGCATTACCCTCACTTAAGAAAGGAGATAAAGCGATCCTGCTGATTCCATCCTGGCTGGCATACGGAGAGCGAGGTGCAGGACATGATATCCAACCGGATACTCCGCTTTGGTTTGAAATAGAGATACTGTAATAAGATAAAACTAACTGATAGTTAGCCTGCGCTGATTATATAAGAAATATCAATGATTATTTCACCGTGATACGACCGGTTGACTGTGTCCTGTCATCTATCTTGAGCTGATATATATACATGCCCGGTAAAAAAGGCTCTCTACTGATACGAACCTCAAACTCTTTTACGTTAGATACTTTGTAGACTTCCTTGCCGACGACATTGTAGAAAGTGATACTGACTCTATGCTTTTCAAGATCCAGGTCTCTGCTGACACTGATCGTCGCTTCGGAAACTACAGGATTGGGATAGATCTTTACCAACTCATCCTCTCCCAGCCTGCCTCCTAATTGAGCGCTGGCAGTAGTGATCAGCATGAACACTGCAAAGAGGCTATATGTAAGACTTTTCCACATTTTATCAAACTAAAGATATAAAATCTTAATAAGTCAAGCAATATTGCTGCCAAAATATTCGCAAAACAGCAGCGATATCGGTATAATTAACAATTTTTGTATAAAATCTTCGTTTTGCAGCAAGCCGTTATTCTAGCAGGAGGAAAAGGTACCCGGATGGGTGATATCACCATGGAAATCCCCAAGCCGATGCTTCCCCTGGCGGGCCAGCCACTGTTAGCTTACCAGATAGAATGGCTCAAAAAAAATGGCTTTAAAGAAGTCTGGCTGATCATCAACCACTTAGGACATGTTATAGAAGAATACTTCGGAAATGGTGAGCAGTGGGGAATACAGATCCGGTATTACCGGGAAGAAAAACCACTGGGAACTGTAGGCGGGATCAAAGCTATCGAACAAGAGCTTAAAGAAGATTTCCTGGTATTATACGGGGACGTACTCTTTGATATAGATTTTGAGCGACTGCTGACCTTCCATCGCTCAAAAGCCAGCCAGGCCACGCTGGTGATACATCCCAATGATCATCCCTATGACAGTGACCTGGTAGCTACAGATGAATCCGGAAAGGTGATCGCCTTTCATCCTAAACCGCATCCTGAAGAAGCCTATTACAGGAATATGGTCAACGCGGCCATGTATGTGCTCAGCCCGGCGATCTTTCCTTACCTGCAGAAAGACGTTCCGGCTGATTTTGGAAAAGATATCTTCCCTAATATTATCAACCATCTCTCTGTTTATGGCTATAACACACCGGAATACATCAAAGACATGGGTACTCCCAAGCGCCTGGACCAGGTTACAACAGACCTGCTGAGCGGTAAGATCGGGAGAAGAAATCTTTCACAACCTCAAAAAGCGATCTTTTTAGACAGGGATGGCGTTATCAACCCGGATAAAGGGCTGATTTGTTCCCCGGAAGATTTTGAGCTCTATCCTTTTGTAGCAGAAGCTATCAGGAAGATCAATAAGACTGATTACCTGGCCATCATCATTACCAATCAGCCCGGTATTGCCAAGGGGCTGTACGATTTTGATATGCTTAATGCCATACACAGCAAGATGGACACACTCCTGGGTGAAAAAGGAGCTAAAATAGACGCCTTGTATTTCTGCCCCCATCACCCGGAGAAAGGATTTCCCGGAGAAAGACCTGAATATAAAGTAGCTTGTGACTGCAGGAAACCTGAGAGCGGAATGCTGATCCGGGCTGCCGAGACCTTCAATATAGATCTTTCAGCCTCTTTTATGATCGGAGATCACGGAAGGGATATCATCGCCGGCCATCGGGTGGGATGCACTACTATAGGTGTCCGGACAGGACATGCATTAGATCAGGCAGAACAACATCCTGACCATATCGCCAATAACCTGGCAGAAGCTGTTGATCTGATATTGAATCTATAAAGCTACCGGATACTGGAATTAGAATAGGCCCTGTACCGCGCAAAATAGTGCAGCCCGACCATAATATTCAGAAGCAGGAACGCGACCAGCTGATGCAGTACACCCAATGTTACAGGTACAGCACCCTGACTATTGATAACCGTTAAAACCCCTAATGTTACCTGCGCTATGATGCACAGGAGCATGAGATTCCTGTAAACATGAAATACCGGTTTTGCCAGTGTGTTACGGGTCCGCCAGTAGACATATACCGCCAGAATCGTCAGCGTATAAGCGATCATCCGGTGAATAAACTGAAGGGTAACGTTATTCTCCGGAACATGCTCGTCAAAAGGAACATGAATCCCGACTTCAGCGGGGATAAAACTGCCATTCATGAGTGGCCAGGTCGTACAATTTAATGCAGCTCTTGCACCTGCAACTAATCCGCCAAATCCGATCTGGACAACAATGAGTATCAACAGAAAAGTTATCCATGTCCGGGTCTTGCGATCATAACGGACAATTGTTTTAGGATAAGTATCTTCCAGGATCAGGCGGAAAAGGTACATGAAGATCATACAGGCCACCAGCAAATGCATCATCAGCTTGACAGGATTCACCAATACCATATCTTCTTCCAGACCGCTGGCTACCATGATCCAACCTACTACTCCTGCCAGTCCCCCTAACAGGAGTAATATACCATATCTGGGTACCTGGTGCGTCTTCACAATCCCCTTGAGCCAGAAATACAGCAAAGGCAGCAGGAAAACAAAGCCCATGCTCCTCGCCCACAACCGGTGAAACCACTCCCAGAAAAAGATGTACTTGAACTGTTCCAGGTTCATATGGCTATTGACAAGCTTATACTGGTCAAACTGCTGATATTTGCTAAATGCTTCCTGCCACTCCCCAGCATTCATAGGTGGTAAAACACCGAGGATCACCTTCCACTCTGTTATAGAAAGGCCGGAGCCTGTAAGCCGGGTGATTCCTCCCAGTAAGATTTGGATGAATACCATTACCAGCCCTATTATGAGCCATGTCCTAACGACCTTTGGAGCCTGTCTGTTCATGATATCGAATTATGGTCAAAAACTTTTGAATCCGCTTACACTATTCTTTAATGCTATCCCATCCCATTCCAATGAGATCATAATAGTTATCACCTTTGGTATGCAATTTTATGCCCAGATTGGAATCCAGCATTTCACCTATGATACTGAAATCCGGATGATGTTCGATCTTACTCCTGTCTTCCGGACGGATCGTAAACAGCAGCTCATAATCTTCACCGCCGCTCAGCGCACAATTGATCGGATCAATATTGAAAGACAGCGCTGTATCATAGGTCTCTTTGGCAATCGGAACAGCTTCCTCCTCTACCTGGCAACCTACATTCGCCTGCTTACAGAGGTGTAAGATCTCTGAGGAGAGGCCATCTGAGATATCTATCATAGCAGTAGGAACGATATCCAGCTCTTTGAGCAGATCAATGATATCCAGTCGTGCCTCCGGTTTTAATTGCCGCCCGACGGTATAGTCATGTCCCTGAAGATCTGTCTTAACACCCGGATTTTCAAGGAAGATCTTTTTTTCCCTTTCCAGCAGCTGCAGACCTATATACGCCGCACCCAGATCTCCTGTCACAACCAGCAGATCCCCTTCTTTCGCACCATTCCTGTAAGCAATCTTTTCAGGTAATGCTTCACCGATGGCCATTACACTGATCGTCAGCCCTTTAGGCGACGCCGTAGTATCTCCGCCGATCAGATCAACCCTGTATTTCTCACAGGCAGCCCGGATCCCCGCATAAAGCTCGTCCACTGCCTCCACAGAAAACCTGTTGGACAAGGCTATAGATACCAGGATCTGCTTCGGCCGGGCATTCATAGCGCAGACATCAGAGAGATTCACCATCACAGACTTGTAGCCCAAGTGTTTTAGGGGAGTATACATCAGATCAAAGTGTATCCCTTCAACCAACAAATCTGTGGTAACCACCTGATGCAGTTCACTTTTGATTACCGCAGCGTCATCACCCGGGCCTTTCAGCGAAGAAGCATTCAACAATTCAAATCCTTCCGTTATACGATCGATCAGCTTGAACTCTCCCAATTTACTGATCGGCGTAAAAGGTGTCGACTGTTCTGACATAATAGATACCGCTTTTGCACCCCAAAGGTACAGCTTTGTAACGGTCCTAATGTTTTTTTATAGTCAAATGAGTGTAAAGGTGATTATCACAGAATAATGAATGGGTCAGCACTCAGATCAACTCAAATAAAGAGCAGCTGTCTTGTCACCTTCTTATCAGCATTAATATTTTTTACACATTACCTTATAGTCCATTTGTATCTCCTGATTATCCATTTAATAAAGATGACCTAAGTGTATAACAAGCTGGCAGATGAGTAATGTTAAGGCTACCTTTCATGATAGCAGGATTATAAGGAAAATCCTCAAGATGATCTGTAAAAGTCCAGCTGTTATTTACATAGAAAAATACCTGATAACTCTGTGCTAATATATTAGCATGATGTTCTTCACAACGGATATTCCAATACATATCGCAACTAGGATTCCGTAGATTTTCTATGACATCAAATCTGTCTGTATTTTTCCCAAAACGCATAGCTATACCAAAATCTCTTTTGGCACCCAAGTCGTATAAGGATTTAAAATCAAAATCAGCTTTACTAATTACGACTTTACCATTTTCCATTTCCGGTAACAGTTCTCCGGTCAGATCCGGCAGAACCAGGCTTGCTATGCCAGGTGAACGATAGCTGATGGATCCGATTACTGGCTAAGCAGTCTCAAAGTGATTGGCATGCAGAAAATCTGTCTGATAGCCGGTATCTAAATAGTCTGGCCCATGAAAGAAATCTTCGCTTCCTCTATATTTCACTTGTCTTACAACCTTTTCCGGAGAAATGGCACAACCCGGCTCCAGCTCATAATTGCACAGTGAGGCGTTCGTTACGCTATGTACAAAATGGTGAGAACGGTGATTATTCAAATTGAGTTCAGTATTTCCTATTGTACAGTAATACCTACAACCATCAAGAACCTCAGCTAAATCAAGCACAGCACTATCATTAACTAAATCTGTCCTGACACCACCACAATACTTCATCTAGCTATAAGTATTCTCAGATTCACTATGTACAAAAACCGGATTCACAGACAGCGTTTTAGCAGTAGCATCATATTCGATCGGTATAATCTGCGCATTATACCTGAATATACCGGTAGTATTGTAAGAGCTGTTTGCGAGATCTGAAAAAACTAAAATTATTCATTGGATTTAATTGAAACTTCTCTCCATGAAAAAACCATAGCAGTGCGAGACGCTCGCGTCAGCACGGGGAACATTTTAAAGTAAATACGTAAACTAGTTTTCTATTCCAAATTATAACAATAGAGGTTTCGAAAATTTATAGTCAAAAACGGATCGTGTCTCTTTTTGCCCAGAAAGACGCTCGGACCAGCATGAAGTTACTAATTAAGGGATGTTTTCAAAGGTTTAATCGCTATCGTTCCTTTTGTAGATTTGAAATATCTTTTTGTAGATCAATCCCCATATAGTGAAAATAAATAAAATAACATATTGTAAAAAATAGGTTACTCCTTGTTCCATAATTTCCTTTAAAGAGTATTTGTCATATAGATCATACCCTATAATTACTGTTAATAATAATAATATACATATAAAATAAATTTTCACGCGGTGTGGGAATTTCAAATACTTAGTATTTTTTGCAGACAGTCGAAGAATAATATAATCAACAACAGAATAAAATATCCAGAGAGGAAATAAATAGTTGATGAATGCCATTATAATTCCATATATATCCAATCCTACACTATCGGGCTCAATAATGTAAGCCATGCTAAATAGTATTGCTATAGTACTACAGAAAGCAAAAAAGCTTATTAAAAAATTTTGATATAATCTTTCTTTTAAGGTTTCCAAGGTGGTAAAAATCCATTTTCTCCAATATAATAATTTATCCAAGGAATTCTTTTAGATATGGAATTATTTACTGTGGCTTTCCCTCCATTTTTATTAATATAATTTGCAACATTGTTCATGACACTAGACCATAATTCTTCTGCTCCTGCAAAAATCATATTACTTAGTATTGCATCTCCTACACCCCAAGCTCTATCCGCTCCCCTAGTATAGAAGGTGTAAGAAGTGGTGACTAAGCCATCTACAGGATTGACTGTGGAATTGGTAGTTATACCAAATTGCCTATTCCCTGCTAAAGGATGCTCTGCATCACCCCATGTTGCAATTGGAGAGAAAACCCAATATGAAGGCGTATATTTTGAGGTAATAACAGATAAGTCATCATTTAAAAGTTTAATTTTCCCTGAAGCTATTAGGAATGCTTGAAATTGCATTATTGCCCCTAAAGGGTTTTGGGAATTAAAAACTTTTTCTTCTTTCTCGCTATATCTATTAAACTCTGTTTTACCTGAGGTAAATTTACCGAAATAAAGCCTAACATAGTTAAAGAACTCTTCAGGGGTTTTAAACCCAGTAGGGAGTTGTGTTATATCTATTGAATAATAATCTAAGTTTAGCTGTAAACCCACGGCGTTTTCTATTGGTTGAATATAATAGCTAGTTCTTTTCTCAACTCCTTTTAAATTTATTTTCGGATCAAGTTTAATTAAATCTCTCCACGGGCTATAATCATTATTAGTCTGAAGTATCTCTAAATTTTCTCCAGATAGTGTATTATCAACAATATTTGTATTTACATCATGGGATCCTAATCCTCTTAAATCTATAGATTGTATTACCTTGTTTTCTGCAAATGCATAAGTACTATTCCAAGGATATTTAGAAGCCAAAGGATCTATACTCAGAAATCTACCTAATCGTGGATCATAAATGCGATATTCAAAGGACACAGTATTCCCTCCTCCTTTAATCTCATCATCTCTTTCTTGTCCATTAAATCCATACCTGTAGCTTCTGTCAGCATACAATGGATTTCCGGGATAACACTTCCTGTCCTCTACCCAGCCTTTCCTCAGGCTGATATCATCTATATACGCCTTAGTCCTAGCAGTAGCACCCAATTTCTCTGCACCTAACATCAGCCAGAAACTCTCCGAAGGTGCCTCAAAGGTAAAGTCCACCCAGCCATCTATGCCTGGAACAGGGATTCCGTCCACATCCGGGAAAGGCAGACCTTCTGCCATCGTCGCATCCGACAGGATCGCTATACTTGCATTAGTGATACTGCCCGGAACCTCTTCTTCCAGCCTGTAGCGCAGATGGTATGTTCCTCCTTGTCGCATACCCGTTACATGACGACCTATTATCGCTGTATAATCTCCTGGCTCGGCAAAAGGATTCTGATCCAGTTCCAGCTCAATGCGTCCATTGACCTCATCCAGCTCAAAGTCACCCAACTTCCTGGCACTCAGCGTTAGTGGAGCAACATGATTGCGCCAACCTGATATTCCTGATGCATCATCAAATGATTCAGACAATTCCAGTAACGTCACATAGTCCGTTACATAAGACAGTTGCACATCATCCAAAATAAACTGGTCAAACGCACTTGAGTTGCCTGGACGAGTTATAGCCGCCAGGCTGATAGTTGCAGATGAAGGTGTAAAAGTAAGCGTCAGTATACTATCACTGAAACTGTTATAGTTAATCTCGTAGGCTGCTGGATGAGCCATCATATAGTTCACTGTCAGCATGCTCAATGGCTGATTATACAGTAACAGGCTACTACTCATATCAGCTCCCGAAACACTCCGGAGCCGCAACGACAATACATGCTCTACTCCTGGCTCTACGGTGAGCTCTCTGCCTAACATTGCTGCCGGAGCTGTACCCAGACGTCTTGGAGATAACAACACATCCTGTTGTTGCGACCGCCATTCCGCCATTCCGGCCTGATCATCTTCCTCGGCCAGATAGCTGCTGCGCCAGCCGGAAACACCTGCGGAAAAATCGTCCGTCCACAGGTGGGTAACATCCACTTCCACTTCCTGAACCAATAATGTATCGACATGATAATAACCGCCGCTGGTATTGTACACAAGGATCCCTATAATAACTTCTCCTGTAGAACCCGTACGGAAAATATGGCTGGTATTATCCCCGTTCGCCACTGTCGCCGTTTGCGGGATCTTGCTGAAATCCGCATCTTCTAAACTCGCCAGCACAAAAAAGTCTTCATCTGAGCGCACCGCTGCAGATAGAGCATAATATGTTCCTGGATTCAATGATAATGTCCGTAATACGATCCCTACATATTCCTGGGGAGCCTCGCCCACTAAAGAATCAGGAACCATATCTACCCGAAGGCTACCTCCTGAAAGGGATAACAGTCCCTTCACAAAAGTAGTGGTATCATTCTCCTGTACAGTAGAAAAATATGCATTAGATAAGGTATCAAAGGTATCCATCAGCACATCATTCACGATAGAAACATCCATCTTCTGCGCCACCACACTATCTATTTCAAAGGCAACCTGGTTAGTATCCGTATAGGTCTGGAACAGATTCATAACCCCTATCGCCAGGTCGGATGATGTCGCTACAAAGTCCAGGTAGTAATGACCCTGATGATCCATACCGGTCAGCCTTTCATGATACTCCCCAGGGTCTCCGAAACCACCCATCTGGTTTTTGCGCCATGCACCGGCGAAGCTTGTATGCAGGATAGATGTATCCGGATAATGTGTATAGAATTTGATACTATATCTGTCTCCTACATTGGCATGGAAATCCCTCAGCGCAAAACCTAATATGTTACTGCTATTATTTGAATCATTTCTTGCAGCAGACTGATTTCTTGGACGAACACTTAACCGATGAGCGTTTGAGTTCCAGCTGATGTGGCCATACTTGGCATACTGCACCGGAACCGTATTGTCTGTTGAGCCAGATTGTAGCGCTGGTAACACCGAGGTTCGCCAGGCACTGTTTGATGCGGTAAAGGTCTCATTATATACCGGAAGGCAGTTATAGTGATCTATAATTCTCTCTATAGATACATTTTTCAGATAAGCGATCTGGTTAGTATCTCCGTACAGGTAATAATGTATCCAGACGCTCACCGTATCGCTAAACAGGTACACTGTGATTTCATTTTGCTCACCGAGCTTCACTGTTCCGGTTGTGAAAGAATGAGTGATATTATTACTGTCTTCATAATATACATTCAGATCTCCATATTTTTGCGTTGCATAAGAAGTATCTGATACATCAAAATCGAATTTGATCTTATAATATCCCCTGCCGGGAATCAGGGATTTCTTTTTCACACCAAAACTGGAATAGATCTCCTGGACCGCTACCGTATCATTTTCATAGTAAGTGTATGAACTGTTTAAAGGATGGATTTCTAATCTTTCTTCTATTGTGTCCACCGCCAGGAAAGTATACTGATAGTAAGGACCAAATCCACTTATACTGCCTGTATTAAAGCTATCTACAAAGATTGCCTGCAAAACAGGTGGAGAGACAGGGTCGCATTTCGTCAGACTGATGTCCTCGAGCTTTAATAAAGGATAAGTGGAATCTACAGTAAATCCGTCTATGCCAAATGCAGCATACCAGACAACCGACACCATCGTATCCGTTGCCTCAAACTGGTAAGAATAAAGATCTGTAGAATGCAAGTACTTGTTAACTATATTATTTGTCCAGACATCCTCTGACAGATCACGTGTGTTCTTAATAACCATATTCTGACCAATACCCTGAGGATGATCTATAATTGCATTAAAATCCAACTGATAAACCTGACCGGGGATAACCGGTAGATCATAGCTAAGGTATGTACCTGTAGTATTCGGATTACCGAACAACCGGTTATCTGTATAGTAAACTTTCAACTGACCATTAAGGGTGTCAAATTCGATCCTACTATAGGGTCTCAATAGCTCTTCATCTATCTCTACTGTGTCGGCAGATGCTATTAACCGGAGAGCCGTCCAGCCGTTTAGACTATCTGTAAAACTATCCGTATAAGCTGTTATGGTATCAGGCTGCGACAAAAGGATCTTCTTATTCAAAATAAGATTATCCACATAGGAATACACTTCAGCGGTATCTAATGTCAAAAGAATCACAGTGATTCCGGAGGACTGACCCACATGGAACGTAAAACGCGCCGTCTTCTGAGAAATATCCGTCCGGGATAAGTAGGTAGGCGTTCCAAACTGATCCATCAAGGTAAAGACGTCATATTTGTCAAGGCTGTCGGTATCAACAATAAACAATTGATGTATCTGACCTTTCTCCATAGAAGAAATATCCATCTGAAGTTCATACAAACCCGTATCCAGGACACCCAGATCCTTAACAGCGTACGACATGGCGAAAGGGTCTTCATCTTCTCCCGACATCAATTGTGTCTGTAGCCGCATCACTCCAGAGCTATCCTGAGCAGGCACCTCAATCCAGGCGATCTTACCGGTCTTCATTGCTGCCAAAGAACTGGCCAACTCAAACTCATTGATCCAGCCTGAGGCTCCTGATATGCAGCTGCCCAATGTGTCAAAAGAAAAACAAAATACTGTATCTCCAGGCTCTGCAAGCTCCCGGATACCTTCCGAAACCAGCCAGCCTTCTAAAAGGCTATAGTCATCCAGGTAGTAGTGGCCAGTACCAATCCCCGCTTTATAGCCCTGAACCACCAGCACCATATCAGAGGATACCGCTTCAAACCTTGCCTCTACCGTATCTGTATACATGTTGAGAGCCAGTTCCTGGTCTGGAGCCAAAAGCCCACTATCAAACGTGCCTGCTTTAAAAAGCACCAATGACAATCCGTCCAGTTCATTCAGGCTATCCGTCTCTATTCTGAAACGGGCTACATATTCTTTTCCAATCTGTAGCTGATCTAATCTGCGCATAGCGACCCCTTCTATCCGGGGTGCCTCATCCTCTCCCAGAGGATTATTCTGCATACTTACCCTCATGCGACCTCTCAGGGTATCATGGTTAAGTGTAGAGAATTCAACTTCCTGCATCGCTTCATCCGGTAGAAGGAAGCTGGTTCTCCAATCTGTAATGCTGCTGCTATCTGCAAACGGCTCATATACAATGGTATCATTCGGCCCTGCACTATCTATAGTACTGATCCTGAAGTTCCGGAGGAAGAAAGGAGTCGATATCGCTGTATCCAGCTTATAATTAAAGAATACAAACACCGCTTCATCCATTCCCGACACCCATTCATACAGGTGAACCTGGGAAGAAGACTGGGTTGTATCTGCGTAAACAGACCTTGGTACCGCTAAAAGCATATTATAATCTGCCGCCGCCAATTCCTGACGGTCATAAATCATTAAGATCGACCTGTGCATAGCTCCTGTTGATCCATTGTGATCCATCTGGTATCCGATCTTATATTCTTTACCCTGCTCAACACTCACCGGTAAGGCGGCCATACCGATCCTCACATAATCATACAGGCTGATCGTATCCGCTCCCGCCGGCAGCTGGACATAATCCCGTATGCTGTTGGTATGGATCTCAAGAACAGTACTATCCTCTATCCATGAGAGGGTGTTGCCAGCAGAAGCCGATGGACGGAAACTGCTTCGCCAGTCACCGGTACCGTCATCAAAATGATCTTCAGTATAAGGAACCGTAACCAGATCATCCAGTTCATATATCCGGATAGAATCCACATAATAATGGCCCTGAACCGTATCATTGGACACTACTCCCAGTTTAACAAATCCGCTCTGGGAAGAGATCGCAAATTCATACAGACCGGTACCCATTACCGGATGGATATGAGGCTGAAGCATAAACTGGTCATAAATAGCTACCAATCCTCCGGAAAAAGCTCTGTCTCCTTCCGTGATGTGCACCTGAACCAACAACTCTTTACCCGAATCAAACCGGTAATCCCTGAGAACGGCTCCTATATATTCTCCCGGCATCTCCCCATCAGCCACCATATCAACCCGAAGACGATGATTCGCTGTATCCAAAGACAATATTCCCAACTCAGCTGTGCCTTCTGATGAACTGATAGTCCCCGTATAATCAGGATCTAAACTTGTGAAATGATCCAAAAATATTTCTGTGGAATCACCGCTGACAGAGGTTACAACCTCAGTAATGACCACACTGTCCAACTGTACTTCTATCCTGCCTTCCGGCCCTGTCATACTCTGATTAAACACTCCCAGTGTCACCGTATCACTTTCCGCTGTGAAAACAACTGAATAACGACCATCCTGCGGCGCTGCTGCCATAAGCAATACCGCGCCTTCCCCGAGAGGATCCGGAGCTATGGCCGAAGCATTCCAGACCCCAAAATGATTCAGCGATCCGCCATTACTAGTATCCTGAAGGTTTGAAATACTAAAATCCACCTTATAACGCTTCCCGGATTCCACTTCCAGGTCTCTTACCCCAAGAGCTATACGGACATCTTCCATACCCGCACGTTTTGCCATATATGTCCCGGCGATATTAGCAAAACTGCTCTTATGTATATTCAATCTTTTACCTGTGCTATCCCACGAGATATTCCCGAATCTTGCTATCAACGGGTCAAAACCCTTCATATTATCGCGAACAAATTCTGCCTCATAAACTGAGTTACGCCAGGAACCATTATTCGTTGAAAAATCATCTACGTATAACGCTCCATAACAGGTATCCATATACTCAACCCGTTCTATCCGGACATTCTCCAGGTAGTGATGTAATGCCGTATCAGCTTCTGGGATATAGAAAGATGCATAGAAATTAGTGTCATTCGCAAAAAAAGTATAGCTATAACTGCCTGCTGACTCTATATTGGTCCATAACGGAGAATATTTATAGTCCAATAAAGAATCCAATATCTGGATATTCAGGTTTAAATTGATAGCTGAAAATTGTTCCGTAGCAAAATCAAACTTAAAATTATAGAAACCTGTGGCCGGTAGTTTTTCCATTAGGTAGATACCTGCAGAACCGTACTGATCATATCCTTTTGTCCTAAATATCAAGCGGTCCGACACACTATCTACTTCCATATTGGCCGTTAAATTCTCCGGATAGGAATAGAAGTTGATAAAACCGCTGGCTTGATTTTCTGCAAAACTATCTTCATAAACAGTATTGAACACTGGTGACTCATAAGCTTCACATTCCCGGAGTACGATATTGTCCAATACAAAATACACTCCTGTTGTATCTGGTGAAGAATAACTATCCGCCCACCAGGCGATTGTCACTATCGTATCATTCGGTGAGAATTGTATCTCATTATAGCCTATATGGTGATTTATATAGCTGGAATATAAATTACCGCTATGTCTGTTCGCATCTATCCAGTATTTGTCAGACAACTTCATTGAGATACTGTTCGCCTGAGGATGTATTTCTTTCAGATCGTATGTAAGCGTATAGTGCCTGCCCGGCTGGACGATATAGTCACGACTGGCGTAACCGAAGTATTGTTTATCATTAGCGCTATAATAACCCCGCAGACTACCTGATACCGTATCTATTAATATATTACCCAATGGTGTTGTATATTCCTCCCATTGCTGATCAGGCAGATCATATAAAGGAACAAACCATTCCTCCGCTTTTCGCAAAGGCGCTTCACTGATATCTACCAGCTTGTCCTCAGCCAGCTTCTCTACTGAGAAGTTATCAAGATGCACTGTTCTCAGGATGGTATCCTGGGTAGTAAAAAAGATAAATAAGGCAAGGGTATCTGCTGATGTCGTATGAATCGTCAACTCATTCTCATTACTTAATGGATATGTTACCACCAGGGCGACCTCTTCCATACCCCCATGATCAAAGGCTTCAAAGAAGTCATAATCCAAGGTATCCTTCCTAACAATGCCTGCGCCTGCCTCTATACTATCGCTCTTAGCAATATCGAAAGATACCTTATATGCTCCCGCTGAGGGAACCGAAAACTCATGGACAACGAGACCTATGGACATTGAATCCTCCGGTTCGAAGCCCGCACGCATAGATAATCGCAGGGCATGATCATTCCAATCCAATTCTCCTAACCGAAAACCGTTGGGGGTAGTAATAAACCGGGCGGTACTGAACCAGCCATCCATTCCCGCTGAAGCACATTCCTCTGAAGCACCGTCATCAAAATGGGAACAGTCTACCTGTTCGCCATAACCCCGGCGCTCTGTTCCCTCCATCTCCTCTTCACACTCCTCATACTTATATGACCGGCCAGGAATTACCATCCCAAACGGATAGTAATCCTGCGCCGTTAATACTTCCGCGTAATATACAGATGCCGAAGCATCATAAAACTTATAATCAGACACCGTGGCCAGTACATTACCCAAATGGTTGGTCAACTCGTATTCCCGGGCACCTACAATCCGTTCATAGTCGTTCTCACTTGCGGGTGTTGCAGGATCTGTATCCTGCTCATGGTACATTCCCAACCTGCTACTACCATAGACTGGGTATTCCTTGTTCTTCACCCGGATACCGCCTTCTTCCGGCTTTCTCACCTCTGTGTACAGTACATTACCCTGCGCATCTCTAATATACCAGGTAGAGGTGTACAGCTGGGGATCATAATCCCCATTTGTATCTTTCTTTTTAACGATCTTGGCCACCCGTTGGCCTGCAGCATCATACAAAAAGTCGATATCATCCCTCGCAGCATCGGTCTTATATACTATGGAGGCGATCTTGCCGTATACATTCCACCTGATATCCTGTATATCTTCGCTCTTATCTCCGATCAGGTTACCTATCTTATCATAGCTGTAATTGCCCGGTGACTGGTCGTCTATATCTTCCTTGAACAGATTTTCATCTTCGACCGCATCATCCACATACAGCAGCTGGTTATTGCGGCCACTTCCTGTAGGATAGTAATACGTCAGATCATCCATCATTACCGGTGAGCTTACTCCTTCTTTCCACGCCGTCCTGGACAGATGGCTGATATTACCGTTCGCATCATAGCTATACCGCGTCTTTAAGGACGTAATCGCCCCGGAAAATGGCATACCCTCTTCAGGATTATACATTCCTCTGCTGTTCATTGCCTTGATCCTGTTCAGCTGGTCATACTGGTACTCATTTACCTGCCATTTGCCTCCCGGGAATGCAACATTACCAAATGCCCCTATGCCTGTGGCCATCAGGGCAATATTGCCATTATATAAACCTTTGCCTCTGCTATCGTAGAATGCCCGCTCTTCCGGGGTGGTCGCATTGTAGTACGCTGCCTGGTACTGTGCAAAGATATCCGGAGGAACTATCCCGCCCACAGGCTTGTAATCTTCTTCATAGTAGCCCAGCTGGTATTGTAGCTCATCCGGGCCAAATGAAATAAACGGTCCCGGCAACCCGTCCGGATCCGCGGCAGCTGCCGGGTTATTGACCCCCTTCAGCCAACCTTGTAAAGTATAGTAATAATCTAATCCCTGCACTTTATTATTACCTAATTCCACACGTGCTAATGGACCATGAGGATAGTAGTAGTACTTTGCATCGTGATGCTCGACCACCCCGTCTCTTGTTGTATACACATCTGTGATCCGGTTATCAGCGTCGTATTCATACCGGTGTGTGAATTGGTCTGGTTTACCTGCCTGGTATTTTACCTTGTTCACCTTCCCGCTCACCAGGTCATATTCATAGTCTACCCGCTTGCGGTCTGGGGCAAGTGTCGCATAAGGAATCGTCTTCAGATCCTGCAGAATCGCCTTCACATTCCCCAGCTCATCGTAGCTGTATATTGTTCCCCGCCCATCTTTTAATAACAGGTCGCTATAATTATCATAGTAATATGTCGCAGATACCCGGTTCAAAAGATTCTGCTGTACAATGCCGGCTACATACACCGGCTTATCGTACATGGTATATGTCAGCTCTTCAAGGATGCCGGTATTACCCAGGTTGAAAGGAAATTCCCGTTCCTGGATCGTCGTCGAAATCTTCGCATCATGCAAAGGCTGACCCGCGTTCAAAAATGTCGTTCCGGCCGTATTGATCTTACCTACCAGCACGATCCGGCCAAGTTCGTCATAGTTGGTAAAAGAAAAGCTATGCTTATCCATCTGCTCAGCATTCTGAGACAGGATCAGCTGGCCTTTGTCGTTATACCAGAAGCGACTCTCTCCCGCGTCCGGTGTCTGTTGCCACGTCACCTGGCCACGTGTATTGTACTGGTAATATGTCTGTAAGCTATGTGCCGGGTCCGGTGGAATCGCAGCATTCGCCTCAGCATTGTTCAACGGTAGAACGCCAGCAGGTGGAACAGTCTCTATAAGATTGCCGACACGGTCATAATAGTATAACGTATAATGATACTCATTAAATGACGTAGAATATCTCAGGTGTTCTGTGTAAGAAAGACATTTGTTGACATGTTCGTTAATAATATCTCTGTGGAGTGTTGTTTTATCTTTATCGGTAGGGATACCATCTATAAATGTATAGTAGGTCTGCATCCTTTCTTCACAAGAAGGAACCTCTGTAGTCGGAACATTGATATCATAGCAAACGCCTCCCGGCGGGCTCACTGTCGTACAGCCATCTACTAACTCCTGCCCGCATACTCCGGAAGTATTATAACCCATAAAATACAGATAGAGCTTATCATATCTCTTATACACAGCGATATCGTCCTCTCCGATAACGAAAGACACAGCGCTATAGGTCAAATGAGTAAATAAAGGTCTAACCTGGCTACCACTGCTCGGATCCAGCGCAAATGGATCCGACTCTCTATATTCTTTAAAGTTGACTGAAACAATGTTTTTGACTCTCTGACCGAACTCATCTACAAAAAAGAAATTGATATTACAATTGATACACCCTGATCCATCATTTCCATACAGCCGGAAACCATCTATCTGCATAGGGCGGACTACATAGGACACCGGCGGCCCCGGTACAATAATTGCGGATGTACCATATGAGATTAATTTATCATAATTTCCACACGAAACATCTGTTACCGATGTTACATGGTTTACCTGATTAAATGCCTTTTTAACAATGCCTTCTATACATGAAACCTTACAGCTAACAATAGTGATGTCATCCGTATTACCCAGATCCGGATAGTATCGCTCAGATCCTACCTCTGATCCTGTACAAGCATCTCCCGGAAATCCCGGGATAACAGTAGATTCTTCACAATAATAAGCAGGATGCTGTCCCAGCTCCGTTTCAAAACAATCTTGTAATTCATCCGCTTCCATTTGCGTTAAAGAAGAAGTACTCAAGCTAACGAATGCCTGAATATCATCCTGGATACCCTCGTAGATGGCCTCAACATAAGGATAATATCTCATATTAGGCCCTTCTATACTCTCATCCAGATATAATTTATATTCCTGGATGATGTCCTTTGTAAGCCAGCCGAAAGGATTATCTAATCCTATAGCTTCTTCACAAAAACGTTTCATTGCTGTCAGCGTGTTACCAAAGGCATCCTTACAAGCCTGTATATATTCAAGATCATTCTTATCCCCATTAGGCGGACTACCTACAATTTTTTGAAAGCTGACCCCGCATGATAACACTATTCTATCCAGCGTTCCCAACGCTACTCCGCCGCAAGTGGCTCTGGCCTGATCCAGCATATCCTGCTCATCAGGATTTTCTTCTGTAATCTGTCCTGTTCTAGGTCTCACAGGCTGATATCCTTCCGGTGAAGGCAAGGCTATATCTGTCCATGGATTACCATCTGTAACCGGTCTTGAAGAATAAAAACTGCAGCCTTGATTCTGTTCCCAGATTTCCAACATCCTTCTTTTTTCCGCTCTGTACATTCCCCGGAAAGCATCCCACCGGCGCACCTCATTTTCTTTGGAGATCTTAGCAAGAATCAAAGGGTCTGTTGGCAATACTTCTCCTTCATAATCACTTGCTTCTATATAGAGATTATTACGTAGTGTCTCTATACCGGAAATCTTAAGGTTTCGTTCAGCAACACCACTGGCAATACAATTACCGGCAGGTACTCCCATGTCCAACAAATCTGCAAGGCCACAACTGCAACCCAGTAGCTCACCATCTTTATCTCTGAGGGGAAAAGCCTCATTTACAGCAATTTCAAAAGAAGATAAAAACTCATCATCTGTTGTATTTGCATAAACTATCAGCGGATCATTGCTGACATTTGTATAACCCGCTGTTGCAGCTGCTGACCAGTCTGCTACCATTTCCATTTTTATATCATATCCCCTTGAGGCAACAACAAAATCCTTCAAACATGCTTCATAATGGCAATATTCAGGGTGGACCATCACTAATATTGACGCCCATTCTGATTTCCATCCATTCTGAATAGTAGCTTTACCAGCAGGGGACTGATAATCCTTCAGGATATCGCTATCCTCATTATCTTCAAATAAGCCCGCAGCATCTGCCATCTCAAATAATTGCTCAAAATGATGTTCCCACCAATACCCGGAAGGTGAAACCTGGCTCAACATCATAGATCTGATCATCTCACATTCATCCTGAGCGATTTCATCCACGTAATCTTCTGAAAGAATTCCTTCTATTGTACACTTGGAATGATAACAAGCTTCAAATATATCGATCTCCTCCTGGCTCCAGGTATTCTGGTCACAATATAAGAATGGTTGTGAATGCGTATGTGTTCCCAAATTAGCCTCATGCCATTCTCTGACCGCATCATAACAATAAGACTGACATTGATCGCATGCACATATTGCTTCTATCTCACAGGTCCTGTCGGCTGGAGGAGTAGTAGTGGTCGTTATTACTCCAGAAGTTAGCGCTTCCGCATACACCGATATATCTCCCGGATCAACCGTAAGCTTTCTCACTAGTGTATATTTACCTATCTTAGGTAAGTTTACGGTAAAGACAATACCTTTATGGTATGGATTATTTCCCGGACGCGGACAATCATATTCCCCGGAAGCAATATCATTATTATTGAAAGTATACCGGATATGACCATCGGTCATTGTCAATAATTCTGCTGAGGGTATATAATTGCTTAAAGGGGTGGCATTATCTGAACTGTATTGAGGATCATTTACAAGGTATACATTAACCTGCGAAAGGTCCATCTCTTCCATCTCCGTATCCAGCATGTACATATCCAGTCTATATATACATGTTTTACAATGTGCCACCGTTGAAGCCGCGCCTAAAGTCTTTGCCGGAACGCTATTTACAATACCTTCCAGGCTATACTCAAATTGATAAGACTTATCCAGCACATCATTGGCAATCTGTTCCGAATATTCTGAAAAGACTTCTCTGGGGATGTCCTGAATTTTTTCATCCAGAAGCTGATATATATCCTCCGGATCATTTGATGGCAATTTGATCAGATTCTCTGGAGAACGGCCTGCTAAAGCAGTAGCGACCACTCTGTTCCTGGAATCCTTATAAGCATAACTCACCTGTCCATTAGGATCAATGGCCATTTCTTTGGTATATTGGTTAATGCTCCACAGCGAAGGCCCGAATAAACGGGTCAGTTCCGTTCTGGTAGGCTGTACGTAGAAATACCTTGTCGGATGGATTTCCGGTATCGGATTCAATGAAGATGGCCCTATTCTGAACTTAGATCCTAAACCGCTCATAATAGTCGGACGGCCTGAGTTGTCCCGTTCATACTGGACGAGCGTATTTACAAATGATCCTGTGATGGTTTGCTCTTCAATGTCTACAGTTGTTACCGCATCCGGAATAAGATCTGTGTTGACAAAAACACTTCTCAGGACAGGGTCTGTAAGGAAAGGATTCGAAGAGGAATAATAGAGTCCTGCCCCTGAAGTAGCAGATACAGGATATTGTTCATTTCTTTCAAAGTCTTCCCTGGAATATGCATTGGCTGGGTTTACCACACTTTTGTGAGGAGACGGCAGAAAATAAAGATTGTTCTTTGCTGACGGAAAAGGTAAAACATTTGCAACAGCCCTGCTTTCTGAATCGTAATAGGATTCAGCGATCAATGTCAATCCATTGGTATTCAGATTCGTTTGAACCTGTACCGACCTTAAAAGGTTATCATAGTAATTTATTATTTCCTTCTTTTTCCCTTCCTCAGCGTAAGTGATCGTTTTTTGCCAGTTATGTTCCGGTTCAAAAGAATTTTCCCCATTGATCCTCAAACGTCCTATCTGGCTCCACTGACCAAATTTTAATGCAGGAGCAAACCCGTAATTCTCAATGTCAAAGAATCCCACCGGCCTTATTCTTACCAACAGGTCACCTTCCGGGAAAGTAAGATCAGCAAGCGTTGAGATTTCTGATATGGAATACACCCAACCCTGCTCTTTTATAAAATCAGCCCTTTGGATCTGAGTATTGACAGGCTGGGCAGAATGTATATCCCGCCAGGCCATCTGCACTTCATATCCTATAGCTTCCGGAACTGATCGCCATCTAAAACCAACCTTACCATTATCCCTGGTAACAATAGAGACTAAAGATGGGCGGACATTATCCGGCAATTCAGGGCGAAAAAGTATTTTCAATTCCAGCTCCAGGGTGATATCTGCAGGAGGAGCAGAAGTTGTTGTTCCGTCGATCGAGAGCTCGGCATCTCTTACAATTAACCTGAGTTTTTTCCCATATGCTGAAGTTTGTAATAAATACCTCTTTACGCCATCAAAGTATTTTTTTCCACCCTGATTTCCGATCTCTAACCATTCAGGAGCTGAAACAGCTGAACCTTCGTCCAGATCATATAATTGGTATTGTACCCTGTAATACCACTCCTTATCTGCATCCGGCAGGGTCTTATAATCAGCTACTTTCAAATGTACAAGTGCTGCGTAGTCTGCGTCCTTTCCAAGCTCGATAGTTCTTCTTTCACTTACATTGATCCTTACCGGAGCTGATGCTGCAGAAGGATCATCAGGTAAAACATTTCCCGGATACCGGGTCGCATTCCTGGACAAAAAAGCAACTTTACTCCTGCCGCCACTTCCGTCCCAGACCGGCTGGTCACATTCATTCACTTCTATTTCGTAATAAGCCCTGCAACTATTCCCCACTGCCTTGGCAGATACGTAATAGATCCCGGGAGAAGAAACAGCCAGACTACTACCTGTGGAATTGTCATTCCATAAAAACTCATCGTACTGGCCGGCATTGTCAATCGTTAAATTCAAAGGATTTCCTTCCGAAACACAGAATACACCTTCCTCCGGCATATCCATTCTGATTAACGGGGCAGATGCAGGTTCCAGCTTAAACTTCTGGGTGACATCACATCCGTTATAGCTCACCTTTAAAGCATAATGATCCGCCTTGTTCAAAGCTATGCTTACATCCGTACCAATACATTGTTCCGTATTACCTTTCAACCATTTATATGTCTGCCCGGATACAGGTTCCGGACCTTCTAAGGTTAAGGCTTCCCCCTGACAAAAATCAAAAGATGTTGCGCCCAATGCATCGTACACATCAGGGGAATTCCGTATATCTACAGTAAAGATTTTTTCTTCCTGATGATAAGGTAAGGCATCATTTCTGAATATGTTTTCTACAGGGGTTAAAGATGTCAATTTGAATGTTTGTGGTCCCTCTCCCAAGCTCTCTATTAATGCTCTGGATGCCGGGCCAAGCTTATCAAGATTTAATTTGCCTCCAAAAAGATACAATAATATATCGTTCGTCGAATTGTATATAAGAGGTTCATAATTCCCATCTTTTAATACATACCAGGTATTAATCCCAAACTTCTCCTGGTTCTCGAACATAATATCCCTGTTACTGACCAGCTGATCCCAGTCTGACACTTCCGTATCTACAAGCTTTGAGCATACATATTGATCTTCTTTGACTTTAATTCCTTCGGGGCAAGTGGCTATCCAGCTGATCTCGACAGAAAGACTATTATTTTTAAAAACTTTTACATCCTTCACCGCACTACCGCCGCTACTATTTATGTCAAAGACGACCAATTCGCTCTCTTTGTTTGCGACAACGCCATCAATTCTTCCTCTACCTTTATAGGCTATATACGAATAAGGAAATTTTAATCTAAGTTTATCTGTAGCTCCTTTTACCCTGCTATACTGGAATGTTGCCAGATACGGGCGACTTTCCGTGAGCCATGCGGTAGGAGCTATCGTATTATCAATGACAGTTCTTTTAATTAGCTTATTAACAGACAATGGCACATCTCCGACTGTATATTTATTAGACTGTAATCCATCTCTACGAATTCTCAAAGTAACTGTTACTGTCTCGTATTCGACCTGCGCAGACAAAGATCCGTGCATTACTAAGAAGAGTATAAAAATATTAAGCCGATTACCTCGGAAAAGCTTATTCAATATATACATTAACCTATTCATAATCAATAAATTAATATTATTTCAAATTTGTTATAATAGTATAATCCGGACAACTTATTCCCGGTAAATGCTGTCCGGAGGTCCCTATATGGATCAGGTTACGGCGAATTTTTTCCAGATCGTCCGGCTCTTCTGCATTCCAATGAGGGATTCTCACCTCCATCCTGCTCAAGGGTGAATACGAAGGATAATACAGTATCAGCTGTAAAACTCTATAGTTATCAGGATCCAGGATTACTCTCAATCCTGAATAATAAGGGTATCCTGTCAGTTCCACCTTATATTCCAAGCCTCCCCCCGCAAGGACAGATGATTCTATCTTACCTATATACTCTTTTATCTGTCCTATAAATGCTCCTGACAGACCTGGTTCATTCCATTTAACCATTCCCGCCGTGTCCAGAACAGATATCGTCCCGGTTTCATCATCTATTGACAAGTATATATCAGGACCATAATATAACCTTGAGGACCCGTTAACATAGTAAAAGTAAGGTTCTGACTTTACCACATAAACTGAATCCTTATAAAAGACCTGTCCTGTACTATCTATCACAGTAGTATTGGCAGAAAAAGAAACATTCGTTGTATACATGTAGTATTGACTCACCCTCTCAATGGCTTGTTCAAAGGAAATACTCTCCTTACCTGTGGCATTCTGCAAGGCCAATACAAAAATGTATAAAAGAAGGGGGATGGAATTTCTCATCTGCTAGTTGTTATTTTTTATATAACCCTGGTTCATTTGAATCGTCTTATATCCTTCTACCGTTTCTTTTAACAACAGGAACAGATTTCCTTCATCGTCATACCGGTAGACTGTAGCATAATTATTCTGGTCAAGAACAGAAAGTAACCTGTAGTTTTCCGGGTTATATACATAAGTCTGAATGCCTGCATTCAATGGTGCAAAACGTATATCATCAATATATATCGTGGTGTTGGCATCAAAAACAAGGGTAAGAGTTCCTCCTATGGCCCCTGTCTTAAATACAGCGTCCACCTTTTGCCATCCTTCAATAGCAGGCCCCTTAGGGAAAAAAGAAGCTTTTCCTACAGAGAGAGAACCCGTAATAATATTCACTCCCACATTGTTCTGGGCATTCAGCGCTTTAAGCTGCTCGGGAGACTTATTGTGGCTATAGCCGGTGCTGACCCAAAAGCTGAGCAGGTATTCTTTATCCGGCTGAAGCAATATCTCCTTGTTCTCAAAGCTATAGGTACCAGTTAACAGCTTCATACTTTTTTTACCTGTATGTGCACGCTCATCTGTAAACGAAACCCCTGAATAATTGATCTGCTGAGCATAGGATTTTGCACCCCTCACCCGTAATATCCCATCCCAGGGTAAACACTCATCCTCCGGACTAGGGATAAAAGGAGGTACCAGTGCATCCGGGAAGCGGACCAGCACTCCTCCTATATCTGCTATTCCACACGGATTTTCCAAAGGAACCACTTCTATACGGTCCACCTCTCCCTCTTTCGCCTTAGAACCATTACAGCCAATCGGTTCAGAAGTAATACTGCGACAAATAACATCTGCAATGAAGGTATTGCCTGGACAAGCTGAAGAAGAAGGCATATCTATTACGGCATAGTTAGACATTCCTATCTTTATAGGATATTCCTCATAGTCAATCACATCTCCCTTAACTATCTGATTGACAAGATCAAAATTACCTGCTACGTTATTGAGCTGGTTGACAGAGATCTCGCTATTATATTCTTCAAAACTTTCAAAAGCCATCTCCCGGTAACTGCTGTTTTGGGCTACTGCTATCTGTAATTTACCATCATAACCATATAAGCTGGCTGAATAATTTCCTAAAATATCCCGGTTCTCTACCGGGTAGCTGCTCATATTATAACGGGTAATTGTGTTATTCAACTTCCAGGAAGGTTCACAGACCAACATACCTGGATGCTGGAAATTAAAAATACTGACATGGTCATAGTCCCCACTTTTCAGAATATCTGCATTCGTTTTTTCTACATTAGATTCCTGAACAATTTTTAAAGACCTTAAATCCAGATAATCATAAGTTTTTTTTGCTCTGTATATTCCTGATTTGCCCGATAAATATGAATTTTTCCTGTCATATTCATTAATTGCGGAAACGGATGTCCAAGGGATCGATGAAAGAACCGGAGTGACAGTATGTTCAAATTTTACCGCTCCGGTACTCAATACACCATCTACGGTATAGTATTCTAATTCCGGTATATTTAGATCAATTACCTTAAAATCCACCCTTTGCAGACAGCCATAACTATCTGAAGCCGTGAGCGTATACCATCCACCCTTACCCCTCGGAACCGTATAAGTGTGAGTAGAACCCGATGAGGTCAGACCCGTGCATTGATGCGTCCACGAATAGTTTTCAAAATCATCCGTATTAGCGGAGACTGTTACTTCACTAGGTATATTCGGATCTGTACTCGGGCATATAAACGCCGGGCTTGGAGTAACAGCCAGCTTGATAGCGTTCTCTCCACCCAATAAAGGAAGATCAAAAATTTCTTCGTAAGAATCACACGATGAGGAAAGACCACCTATTCCTATCACGTTTAACTTATACTGTCCATTCGGCAAATTATAAAATCCGAAAGACTCATTGGATCTGGCTATTCTGAAATCACAATAAGAGCAGCCGTCATCGATAAATTCATTATCATCCGGATCATTATCCCTACATAAAGTGATATAATAAATAGGCGCTACCCCCCCGGATCTTTCACACATATTACCCCTGATAAAACCGTATTTCAGATAATCTCCTGTTGGCTGAGACTTCCAGGCATAATTATTTACAGGAGCTTCACAGGGCGCTTTGTCTTCTATATCCACAGATTCCAGTTTTCGGGAAATTTTAAACAGAAACCGGGCCCTGGAAACTCTCCTGTTGGTATATGAAGAGGACCCATCCTTACAGCAGGTATTCGAGGATGTATTGGAACATTGGCTGAATTCACAAATAGTAACATCATAGACTGTTTCCTCCGGATATAAGCAGGCATTATTCTGAGGATTCTCAGGTGGCACATATGGAAAATGCAGCTTATATATAGCATAACTTACCCATACACTCTCTGTTAAAGCATTGTTATCTATATCCACCAACTCTGAAACAACTCTGTCTACAGCAGGAGTAACAACCTGCTGAGCCCCCCCATTGGCGCTGACCCTGAATATATGGGTCGGGGTACTGAACCCGGACATGTTGAAAGGGTCTATTGATACCTTTATTTCAAATTCCGAATCTTCCTCTTCTGTACCAGAACACATAGAGTATATTCTATGCTCGGCATTACTGTTAGTGTTAGTACTGTTACAAAACTCTATATTCGGATTTTTTGTCTCAAAAGAAAGCGGGACACTTACAGATGGCAGGTATAAGTTATAATCCAGATAGGGAGAGATCCCTATCTGCCTGACAACAAATGATAAACGGTAGGTATCGCCGCCGGATTGAAAAGAGATCGTTTTACTAAAAAAAATAGGAGAGGTCTGGCCTTCACCTCCGACAGTACTGGTAACACTAGGCAAGATAGTAGGCAAAGTAATATTTGTCGTGCCTATTTTAAGTTCACTAATTGAAAATTTAAAATTTTGTAAGCTGGGGTTGACCTGACCCGTTAAGCAATAATTTTCGGTCTGCGCTAACATACTGTTCTTCCTGCTCACGCCTCCGATAATATTCATGTATAAGAATAAAGGGTTACTATTATGCAGGGCAACTATCTCCAGATCATTGATCTCTGCTGGAGTTACAGGAGGAAAACCAGTTTCACCTATAGGTTCATGTTCTATCTGAATTCTTATGAGACAACTATTCGTTATAACTGAATTATTCTTAGTTAAACGAAAAGAAGTAAAATCCAAATGCACCTGGGCATGTGCCGCACCAAGAGAAAATATGCCTGATATTAAAAGTAAAATGATTCTCATGGCTGGCATTGATTTAAGGTTCTGTTGGAGGAAGATGTCGGATCGTTTCTTGATTCAATACTGCTTACCGGTACACCGAGAAGATTTCTGCGGCCGGGTCTGATCACCTTGATATATATATTTTCCGGTGAAATGTCTGTACTTCCAGAGACGAATTCCACCAGGAGCTTATTATCCTGCGTACTCATTACCACTCCCTTGGCCATTTGAGACAGATCCGGACCGCCATTGCTGTAAGTGCACCAGATCACCTCATCTCCCTGGTAATAATATTGAGTTACTCCTTTCGCTATCTGTTCTGTACCGAAAGTAAACTCTACCATCTGTTTTCCTGATTTTGTTTCTACGGATGATTTTGGGTATCCTCCAAAAGGAATGATCTCATGCTGAACATTCTTATATGCGCCATCCATTCCCTCATATATCCAGTGACCCATTATATCATATTGATAAGATTTTTCAACCGTTGCCAAAGGGTTGATAATATCCTCCATTTTTCCCGCCTTGACAGTTGACATTAACACCGGGTTGCCGGTAATCTCATCAAAAACCTCATTCTTAATCACAGTATAGGTACCTCTCTCATATCCAACTACTTTATCAAGAATGCCATAACGTTGAATGATCTTATTATTCACACAGAGACCTGCCATGTTTCTTTCCAGATCTATGATCGGGAAGCCGGAAGGCATTGGTATAAAGAGCGGTATAATTATGTTATCAGAGTTCACTGTGGCTCCTCCTCTTGAGGAATTACTCTCTGTTTTTCTTATATCAAGATATTGCTCTACCTCTATACCAAGCAATTTGCTATTACTCTTATTTCCTTCAGAACACATCGTAATTACTTCATTGCTCAAAATATTGTCAACCGGCAGATTATGAGCCCGCCTGTCCGGGGAAGCTGATTTCAGATAGTGATATTCCTGCCAGCTAAAAGGGTGATCCTGTAGTTTACCATCCTCACCCTGGCCAAAAGAACTTACCTTCTTTTGTTTACCGTGCATATCATTCAATTCTACCGTATATCCTTGCGAGGCAAATACATAACTCTTCTTGAATTTTATACCGGTCATCCCTACAGGTATCATATTCAACTTTCTAAGGCTCTCCGATCTTTCTTTTAAAATTGTCCGGTCTATCAATACTGGAAAATCTTTAGCCGTATAATATTCATATACTGTGGCACCTGTGGTCCGTATACGGGCTGGAAGATCTCCTTTAATCACTTTATCTGTAGCGAGTGAGCTTACCGTTACTTTCCTATATCCTACAGACGGGGATGGATAAAAGGATACATTGTAAGGAGTTTCACTAAACTGAGACACAGAAGAAAAAACACCTACACTATTAGGCCATTCTATATATTCTTTAAACGCGGTCTCATCTCCACCTACTACAGGCTCGTTAGAAGCTACTCCCGAGCTAATTTTTACTAGATACGGAACTCCTGATTTTGAGTGATAGGTCTCTTCCATAGTGTAATCATAAACCGAACCGATCTGATCTCCCGAACCATCTGCCTGCTCACTGATAACAATACTTTTGACCCTGGAACCTCCACCCTTTTTAAAACCGTTCAAAGAAGGTAACCTGACATAGCTATTGCCAATGATTCCATTAAAGGGATTATCGAGATCTCCTAATCCATCAGCAGCGCACTTGGCATGTACTCCCATAAAGAGTTCATAGAACTTTACAATATTCGTTACCAATGAGGCTATCGCGTTCAGTTTGTCAAGACCTGAAGTTCCTTCCATAGAATTCGGCCGGGTAGCTGGCGAGGTAAACAGATCCATCCTGTTACCTTGTATATAATTATAGATAGCCGATTGGAATGGATGGCGTTCTATAAGCGCCCCAAATGCTTCTTTTACATATATGCGTAGCCGTTGCCCGCCACCTTCTATACTAATTCGTTTATTCCCCGAGCCACCTTCCAATTCGTAGTTACAAAAAGCTGAAATTGTCTCCATTTCAACCGGTTCCGTCCACTTTTGCAGGTTAGCGTATAATCTCACGAATAACTGTGTCTCATTTTTCAGTATGGCTTTTATGTAATTTTCCTTGCAAGATTTATCACATGAGCTTCCCTGCATTTCTTCGGGCAAATCCGGTAAATCTACTTCCACATAGTAATCTCCGCCATCTTTGCCAAAGCCTCTGACGACCAGCATATTCGCTGTTGTCCTATTTTGCACATATGCATAATCATCGGGTTCGTAATTAATTTTTAGCAAGGATCCGGAAGGTAAGACAACCCGCTTCAGATCCCACACACTGGCATAGCTGGCATCATTATCCTGCCTGGTATAAGGAACATAATAATTTTTATTCCGGACAGCTCCGTCAGGTTGATAATTTCCCCATCTGTCATTAGCGTTGGCTTTGTAGTTTGGATTGTCCGCCGAATTATTCGCCCAAGTTCCATCAATACCATACTGGAATTTATATCCGTTTCTTTCTCCCCTGGAGTTATCCCTGAAGGTCATATGCAATCCTGTAAGAGTTAATTTTCCTCTTCCGGAACCAGCATTATCTACTCCCAGGCAAAGCTCTGATAAAGACTCATTATCTGTGGAACTGATACCATCAGCATACTTTGCATATGAAAACGCAATTTTCTGAATCGGAACCGGGTTTTCCTCTAGCTTTTCCAATTTAGAATACAGTTCTATTTTATCTAATTTATAGGAACTCTTACCCAAACCATCTCCGGAATTCTGCAGGTAGTACTTCGCGCCTTTGGCATCTTCTCTCTTCGATAATGAGAATTCTGCTATATGAGACTTTGTCTGGGTGGATAATAAATACCACACCTCTCGCAATCCACAGGAAAAAGTACCCATATTATCCTCTGTCAGGGCCTCCTGGCCTACTATGAAATTAGCACCATTGAACGGAGCCTTCCATTTATAGTCATTTGTAGTTTTTACATATGTAAATTTAACCCAATATCCGAGATCATCATCTGTAAGACCATCTCCAGTGACATCCACATAATCCGGGCCTAATACCGATGTCAACAGAAAGGATACCGGATACTGTGGGAGTTTTGTGATCTCCAATGTCTCATAGCTGTCATCATGGCGGATCTTGGTAGGATCATTCTTATCTCCGCCCGGAACAACAGGAATAGGAAAAGTATACGGACAATCTGCAGAACCCGGCGTTCTGGAACAACCGAAATTACTGAAAGACACATCCATCTGCTCTTTTACATACACCGGTAAGGCAAAAATGTACCTGGTACCATCACTTTTGATCACCTCATATCCTCCGGGATGATGACCTGGAAGTCCTGCTCTTAACTGGTGAGAACTTTGTAAGGTACCTGCATTGGATATATTAATGGTCTCTTTTTCCGGACCGCTACCATCATTCACAGAAGTAATTGAATAGTATTCAAAATCAAATTGCTGTAATATCCCGTCATTACCTCCCGGTTTTATCTCGGCATTGGTAAAATGCTGCACCACCTGTGTACGTGGTGTCCGAGTGTTGATAGCTGTAGTTAATGTATTAAAGGTAAATTTACCGCCGGAAATATCTTCCATGGTCTCCGTAAGACTGTAATCTTCATCACTATCAAGATCAAATCCGTTATTCTTTAATCGCAGGAAGGAAGGTTTATTTCCTCTGAATATTCCTTCATAGGTAGACTTATCTAAAACGGAAGCTTCTCCCAATATGCGATAATACACTGGTTCAAAGTAGCTATTACCGCTAGTATGATCTTCCTTATCCCGGAAAGAAGGAAGGGATTTGCCAGGTGGAAGCCAATTGGAATTTTGGGTGGCAGATACGGCAACACTGAGATCTCCTCCTACCTTGACACCATTACCAAAACCTAGTTCTATATTAATATCTCCATCTACCAACATCGTATTTTTAAACTGGTCGGTAAAATAGCCTATATCTGACCGAACAGGGCGAAAAACCGCATTAAACCCCTGACAATTAATAGAATAAATATCATTAGTAGCTATGGGAACAGGTAATAATGGTATAGAAGCCGATACACTCTGCTCCTGCTCTCTTGTAAAGTCCGTCACTCCGTCTCCCGAGATGCTCTTGTGTACATTATTGTATCCGTAGGCTGGAATAGTTTTCCATTGGCCTTTATGTTTCAGCTTTTGTTGGGAATAAAAACCGGAAAAAGCATAGTTGACATGCGCCGGGGTTGGAGATTCAGCACCTAGCTTCATCGCTGCACTTATACTCCCCCCTATCAACTCATCTTTTATGGAAGGAGCGCTGTAAGGCATGGACAACGGAATGTAGGATCCGAAGCTCCCAGTTTTTGTCTTATCATAGACCTTTTTCTCCTTAAGAGATGTTATAGTATACATCCCATTCTCATCTTTTTTCACACCAGTTATTTCCCAAGTCCGTATATACTTGGTGACCGACCTTGTTCCGGATAGATTTACACCCTGAATACCAGTGATGGAATTCAGGTTAAGGCCAATTGAGTATGAATTGCTTTTTATATATTGTACCCCGTCATCTTCCACCTTCCTGATTCCCACTGATGGATTCACTCCCAAACCGGATAGATTGCCTGAATTAAAACCTATTCCTCCTATTAACTTACTGTTGTCAGACCTGCCGAAACTCAGGCTACCGCCAAGGGCCATACCAACCCCGGTCATGCTATTATACGACAGTGTAAAATTAATGTCCCCGCCTGATATCACCTTAAGCTTAGACACATCCACACCAATCAGCTCCAGGTTGGGAATACTAAACGTACCACCGGCTGTCCAGGTATCCTTCATCGTCTTATAATGACTGACCTTATCTTCTCCGTTAAACTCATCGGGAAGATTATTCATCTGGCGATTGATGGCACCCGGGTTCAGGTTCCAGCCTAAGCCGACCCAGCTAGCTTCCTGCGTCATAGTTATGCCACTGGTATAGAACAGATTAAAAGGATATCCCCCATCCGGTCCCGGTAATAAGAAGAGCGGTATATTATAACTGAAATCTCCTGTAAAGGTATTCACCATATCTTCTGCACCTACCGGTTTAAAGCTCTGAACTTCCGGTTGTACAGGACCACTAGTTTGTGCAACTGATGTATTGTTTGCACAAATGTATAGACATATAAGGGAAAGCGATATTGGAAAAAAACGTAGTCTCATAAATTATTCGAATTCCATTTTGGCTCTGTAAATTGTTCCCATGAACGTTTTCAACTCAAGAAAATATATCCGCCCAGGCTCAGGAGTCTCTGTGAATAAAGACCGGGAAAGTTTTATATAGTTATCACCCCGGTGTATTCCTGATAAATAATGAAAAGAAGGCAGCATCTCCTTTAAAAGAGAGGTCTCTAAAGAATCTACGCTAAAATCAGCCAAGGAATCCAGCACTTCACCCGTGGCTTCTTCATATATCTGTACAGACACTGAAGTGCTGTCATATTCCTCCGTATACTTAAACCTGATTGTATCCTGACTTTCCCTGATCATATATATATACGGGTCTGAATTATCTTTTAAAAGCACGATATACCCTTCATCCAATTCCTCTTCATTTTCAATCTCTTCACTGATCTCAAATTGTGATATACCTGCCGATGTAATGTTTATCCTTTCTGTATGGGGAACCTCTCCCTGCATTGTAATCTGATTATAATAAGCCTGCACACTCCATGCATAGCGTTTCCCCTCTTCCAGGGCAGTAAAAACGAAGTGGGAAGATGTATATAACTGCTCTTCTATCAGTGGTGTATTATAGGCAATCGCACTTGTTTTATTCTGTCCATTCAATATTTCCACCAACTTAAACTCATACAGAACCGTATTCCCACTGCTACTTACCGGTATCCATGAGAAATAAACGTACGTTTCTTCCAGCACACTATTCTCTACAGGAAAATTCAGAGTAATGACTTGCGCTTTAAGATCATAAGACAAAAGCATTAAAAATATTATATAAAACCACCCTTTCTTCATAAGACTACCTTATATCCTTATATTTAGCACAGTACGAAACATAATACTCTCTATCCAATTCCCTGAGTTTATATCCTTATTCAACCTGGAAAGATCATTCTGTACATGCATATTGAATTTAATGAATTTATTTATATTAATAATGCTTTGAATAAAAAAACCTAATCTTTTTTGTTTTTCAGCTTCTAACATATACTGTATTCCGACAGTGTTTCTTAAACGCTTAATAATCTGGAATGTGGAATTCAATTCATATAGCTGGATGTTTCTCAGCTCTCCTTTCTGATCTCCGGGAAACAATAAATTACAGGAGGCCTGTATATCTATACCACCTTTTGTCCGCAGCGATTGCCGGAATGCAAACTGATGTGTCTGCATGTAATCATACCCTGAATAGATGACATAAACGCTATTGTAATTGACAATATTTCCATCCTGCAGACGCTGAAAGATATTACTATAAGAGAACTGGGATGACAGCGATTGCTGCTTAAGCTTGAAATCGTAACCGGCGTTCAGATTCAGGTTATAGTTCGTACTGTTAGTCTCCAGCGCCCATTCTCTGTGTTGATTGGACAATATCCTGGATAAGCTCACCTGGACATAAGGCCATTTCACTTTGCTGAACAAGACACTTCCTCCCAGGGTATTGAACCGCTGATATTTATCTTCCCGGCTCCGGTTGACCTGATCTTCATTGTAGAAAACAGATACTGTAAAAAGGTCTCTGAACAGCTTCTTATCCGTTCTTATCTCGTAAGACAAACGATCCTTGATCATCAAAGGAATTCCCCCTGAATAATAATCTTTTCCCAAATAGCGGAAAGTGCCCGTGAGCAGAAACGGTTTTTTCCCACTCCTTCCCAGCTCAATATTTGCAGCACCATATGCTGCATATGGCATTGAACCATTTTCCAGGTCCCGGGACAGATACCTCGCAACTTCACCCAATAATCTGATCTTATTGTTCAGAATATTGTATCCAAAGTCTACAGATAAAATATGTCCGTGTTGCTTTTTGTTACTGTTTTCATCGTATATGCTGTTATGAATTTTTCCTGACTCTAATAAATAATTCACATGAACAAAACTGCTCTCTTTACTTCCCCAGCCTGCTGACAATCCGAAAACTGAATGCTTACCGGTACTATCTCTATCCTGATTAAGTGTACTGTCTCCGACGAGCAGATAATTAAAATTTTCAAGCTTTCCCCCGGTAACACCCAAATAGATCTTGCTGTCATCATATAATACACTGGCCCCTCTCACAATAGCGCCATTCAGAGTAAGATCTGAAAAGTTTGGCATGGTCGTTCCCAATTCAAGCCCTTTAAAGCTGCTCAGGATCTTTTCCTTCTTACTCAGCAATCCGAATGCATCGTCAAGGCTCTTTGCCGAGGCAGGATCCTGTAAGAGCTTCTCCAGGTTAGCATTCTTATACTGGCGAACCAGATCCGCATGTTTTCTCAGCTTTTTAAGCTGTCTGGCATCCAGCGCCTTTTCTTTGATCTTACCGGTTTTTATCTGGTGGCTGATGTCCTTTATCTGAGCCAGCTCCTCCGTATTGATCTTAGAAAACTGCTTCTGTACTTTTGACAGATCTTTCCATTTACCCGGTAATTTGCTGCTGCCCATCCTGCTCAAAGAGCGAACATCTGTCAATAATTTCTGCGGGTCTTCAATATTCCTGAGCTGCCCCAAATCCTGCATCACAGATAAGGTATCGTATAGTTGCATCAATACCAGGGCAGGATTGGAAGTGGTGTCCAATTGTTTTTTTATTCCCATCTCCCGGGCAGCGGATTCGATATCCCGGAGGTTGTATTGCGACAATTTCTCAACCCGGTCTATATCCTTTACCAGCTTCTTATTCTTTTTACGGATTCCTGAACGCTCTACCGGGGCATATTTTTCTGCTGTTCTTTCCAACTGCATTAACTGGGCATCGATATCCGAAAGCCGCTTCAATTCATCCTGGGAGATATTTCCATATTTTTTTTGGATGGCAACCAGATCTTTCCCGGCTATTTCATTACTCAGCTTACTCAGCTGTCCAAGGTCCCTATATAACTTTTCAGGATCTTTAACCTTGTTCAACAGGGAAGAATCCACCGTTCCATTCCTCAGCTGGTCGTACAGTTGCCTGTAACGTTGCTGACCGCCCGGCAGGATCGTATCTATCCCGGTTAGTGCAGAAAACTGCATGATCTGATCCAGATCTACTTCTTTGAGCGTCCTGGAAGCCTGCAATAATCCGGAACCGCTCAATCCATATTGCGCCAATTCCTTCCGGAATGTCGTCAGCTTTTTACCCATACCCGTCCGGTCCAGGGTAGACTTGAACTGCTCCAGGTTATCATATGCTTTGATCTGCTTAAGAATATCCGGGTCTTCCAGCTGCTTTACAATATCTTCAGAACCGGGAAGCTGTTTTTCCAGGTAGGCCGCATTGACCTGCTGCAGGATAGAATCATTGAACGGGATCTTCTGGCCTGCAATGGCGTTCAGCCTTTCATAACTTTTCTGTAAGAGAATGGCCTTATACTTGTTGTAATCAAACCGGACATTGAACTGATCACTTCCTCTCAGCAAGCCTTCGGTATTATCTGTAGAAACAAAGATGTCAGCAATGAAAGGAATTTCATACAAGGTTACCTGTGGTGTCACCTGGAGCCTGGCATAATCGGGATAAAGGCGGAGCGTATCATCCCGGAAGGTATGAGCATATTGACCGGAAAAATTGATATCTATATTAAAACCAAATTTGCCGTTCCGGGAAGAAGAATCTGCAGCAGGGTCATTACCTGTCTTGGACAATGTGTACTCAGCCTCTGCCAGTATCTGCAATCCGGGAAAGGATAAGACCCGCACCACAATATCGTATTGGCCATCTTTGAAAAGCTGATTATCATCAGGACGGACAAAAAAGATATCCATCGGCGGCAAGGTCTCGAAGCTGATCAGCTGCTGACCGGTATTAAGCAGGAACTTTCCTGTCCTGCATTCATACACCTTGCCTGACTCACGGGAGATGATAACACCTTCCAAAACAACTACTTTCCTATCGGCGTCCCGGTTGGTCAACAGAAGGTCCCAGATATTTTTATAGGCAATAGCCTGCTCTATTCTTCTAAAGGACACCCCTATCTCCGCCTGTAAAGTGAAGGTTAACACAAGAAAAGATATCAGGCTGGCTATTTTCCTCATTTCTATCAGGATACAGGTGTCATAGTTTCGGGTTTATCTCTTCCGGGGGAAGACGAAAATACTAATATAACATCTACATTAATAGAAATTAAGAATAAAACATATTTTACTATTTGCGGATCTATCTCATAAATATTATTCCTAAGCGTTCTATCTCTTGAAAGAGAAATTATTTCAGCTCTGAATCCATGATCTTATAAAGATTACCGCTCTCAGGCTTCCGGTATTTGAGCGACAATAATTCCAGATCCGGTGAGCAATAGACAGATATCGTCTGCAGTTATTTCCAGAGAACGTCTTTTATAGCTTCCGTTTTATCAAAAACACTTTTGGCAAACGGGCAAAGCGGCATGATCCTGATATTATTTTCTCTGGCATAATTCACGGCAAACATAACCAGCTCTTTTCCTACTCCTTTTCCCTTAAATTCCGGGTTTACAGTCGTACTGTTGATAATGATCTTATCAGCGCCTGCCCGGCTGTAGGTCATTTTACCGGCTTCAAGGCCAGTTTCCACTGCCCTGAAATAGCCGTTGGTCTCCTGCTCGATTTGTTGGATTTCCATATTATATCGCTTATTAGGTTTTTAACTTTCAATCTGCCAGGTAACCGAATTTACCTGCATTATAATCATTGAATGCCTGCCGGATCTCTTCATTGGAATTCATAACAAAAGGTCCGTAAGCAACGATCGGCTCCTGTATAGGCTGACCGCTCATGATCAACACAACAGCTTTCTCCAATGCCTCTACCGTGAACTCTTCTCCTGAATTTTCAAAAAGAACAAAGTTATCTGCCGGCACAAAGGTCCCGTTTACCTTTATCTGGCCTTCTATCACCAGCAATGCAGTATTATACGCTGCCGGAAAAGCAAAGTCTGCTTTGCCGCCTTCGTTCAGCTTTGCATTCATAAGATGTATCGGGGTGAAGGTAGAGGCTGTTCCGAGCACATCCCGGTATTGTCCGGCAATGACCTCAATCTTCCCGTTATGATCAGGTAACCGGTACACACTGATCTGATCGTTTGTAATTCCCTGATACTTCGGAGCCGACATCTTATCCTTGGCAGGAAGGTTGACCCAAAGCTGTACCATATGGAAATCTCCCCCGGTCCGGCTGAAACTTTCCTCGTGATATTCCTTATGGAGCACCCCTGAAGCAGCCGTCATCCATTGAACATCACCTTCTCCTATGACACCGCCACCGCCACTGCTGTCCTGGTGAGCCACCTTTCCTTTATACGCGATCGTAACAGTCTCGAATCCGCGATGCGGATGCACACCTACGCCTTTTGGATACTTAGAAGCAGGAAAGTGAAACTTTGCATTATAATCCAGCATAATAAAAGGATCCATCCTTTTCATGCTCAGCTTATATTCTCCGGGAATAAAATTATGCACCCTGAAGCCATCTCCTACATAATGCGCGTCACCCGGTTGTATGATCTCTTCTATCTTTTTAGTAGCCATCATCCTGAATTTTAAAATTATACTCCAAAATTACCCCATATCTTCCGATCCCACATTGATGTATGATAAGAAACAATATGCTACCTGCACTACACTTTCCTGGCTAATTCACGCCTTACTCTGCTGAGGCTCTCCGGTGTAATGCCCAGGAAAGACGCTACCATCCATTGCGGGACCCGCCAATGAACATCCGGGTACATGGACACAAAATCCCTGTATCTTTCTTCTGCACCCGCACCGATCAGCAAGCTGATCCTCTTTTGCAGATGGCGGATATGATTATGCAGCAGCCGTTCATTGTGTTTTCTAAAAGCAACACTGATCTCCGATGCCTGATTCATAAAAAGTTCATCCAGTACGACTACGGTAGTATCTTCAACCGCATCGATATAATATTCTGTCGGTTCATTAAAGAAAACACTTCCCCTGTCTGAAACAAACCAATTTTCAGGTGCAAACTGAATGATGTGCTCTTTGCCCAGCGGATCAATGGAATACATACGGAGCAGACCTTTCTCTACAAAAAAAGAGAATCTGCAGATATCTCCTTTCTGTTGCAGAAACCGGCTCTTCGGAAAGGTTTTCAGCGTCACCCGCTCACCGATCAGGATCAACTCTTCATTGTTTACTCCTGCAAAAGTTTCCAGGTAGGTTTTAAAATTATCCGCCATCTTTTTATTGAATCTCTCTTATCCTGATTTGTCTCTTAAATTAATAATCTGCCTTGAAACCAGGCGGATACAATTCTGTCTGGTCTGGATATTCCTGGAAGAGCCGGAGGATCTCGCACCATTTTTGACTTCTGTTTACATTGAACAATAAAACAGACCGAAAATGTTAAAGATCATTCTATTCGCCGGAGGTTTGCTTTTGCAACTTTATACATATGCTACACCGATCAGCTACGATCAGCTGATTATGGCCGAAAATGAGCCGCCATTGTCACAAAGAGGCAAACTTTCAGAGATACAGATTGCCGAACTGCCAGTAAACATTATCAACTATATCTCGGATAAAATGCCTGCAGCCATTATCAGCAAAGCCTTTTTATTTATAGATACTGCAGATCGTCCGATCGGTTACAGGGTAGCTACTCTCGAAGATCAGAAGGAAGGGTTCCTGGATTTTGATCTTCATGGTATTCCCGAAGAGAAAGGATTATGATGGTCGTTTTCACAATGCCTGCAGGAAGAAATGCTACAGATTGTAGAATAAATCCACATCCCGTTCATAGTCAACTCATTTAATCAATAATTGTAACTTTTTAAAAATCAAATAGATAAATAAAAAACGGTTTCTGGCATCATTCTGCTTTATGTATTAGCAGTCAATCAATAACTAAAAACAGAAATTATGAAAAAGCTATTCATCATCGCAGCATTCCCACTTTTAACCATAGGAGCAGTAAATGCCCATACCACAGTGACTTCTGAAGAAGTAGTTGCCAACGCAGAAAATAAAAATAAAGAAAAAGAAATCAGCTTTGAAGAACTGCCTGAGCCTGTAAAAGCATCGATCTCCAGGGATCACGCCGGTGCAGAGTTCAAAAAGGCAACCAAATCTGTAGACGCTCAGGGTAATGTTACAGGATACACTGTGACGGTAAGCCACGGAGGAAATGATGTCGAATTAAAATTTGACGGACAAGGTAATCCGCAAAGATAGATTCATCACGTCACGTGTCTCAATAAATTTAAGATGTCTCCTGCCGGGAGGCATCTTTTTTGTTATTCAAACAATCACAACATTTATCCTGAACCTTTACTGACCGCTTTTTTTATATTTAAAAGAAGAATGGCTGATATGCATAAAATACTCGTTGCAGATGACGATGTGACCTTCGGGCTCATCCTGGAAAGATACCTTACCAAAAAAGGATACCAGGTCATCACCACAGAACATGTAGATAAAGCCATTGAAGCCTTTCATGAACATCAGCCTTCTCTCATCTTATCGGACTACAGGATGCCGGGCAAAGACGGGATAGAATTCCTGAAATATATTTCCGCTCAGCAACCGACACCTTTTATCATCATGACCAGCCATGGAGATATCCGCCTGGCCGTACATGCCATGAAGCTCGGCGCCTATGATTATATCACCAAACCTGTCAATCCCGATGAACTGCTGGAATTGGTCAGGGAAGCGATCAGCAGCGCCGGCAGCTCACCGGACAACACTTCTAAAAATACTTCTGCCCGTGCTGTCATTGACCATCATTTTGTACAGGGAGAAAGCGAGGTATGGAAAGAAGTGAACCAGCACATTGAGCTGGTAGGTCCCACACCCTTATCTGTATTGATACAGGGAGAAAGCGGGACCGGAAAGGAATTTGCAGCTGCCCGGTTACATGAGCTGAGCGACAGAGCCGGACAAGCATTTGTCGCCATTGACTGCGGAGCGCTTTCCAACGACATAGCAGCCAGTGAACTTTTCGGTCATGTCAAAGGAGCGTTCACCGGAGCGGCGACAGACAAAAAAGGAAGCATAGAGGAAGCTGATAAAGGAACATTATTCCTTGATGAGATCGGTAACCTGAGCTATGAGATCCAGGTAAAGCTCCTCAGAGCCTTACAGGAAAAGAAGATCAGGCGGGTAGGTTCTACCAAAGATAAAAGTGTAGACATCCGGATCATTGCCGCTACCAATGAGCAGCTTAAAAGCGCTGTGGAAAGAGGTGAATTCAGGGAAGATCTTTACCATCGGCTCAATGAATTCAAAATAGAGCTGCCTCCGTTAAGAGCCCGGAAAGAAGACATTCTACTCTTTGCAAGACACTTTATCGATCAGGCCAATTCTGCTCTGAAAAAGCAGGTAAAAGATATGAGCCCTGAAGTGAAGGAAAAACTGTTGAACTATCACTGGCCGGGCAACCTCCGGGAACTCAAGAATGTCATCAAGAGAGCTGTTCTGCTGTCCCGGTCAACAATTATCGAGGTAGATAATTTACCTTCAGAACTCAGACATACGGAACAATACCAGGATATCGCATTTGACAAAGCGACAGATCTGAAATCGCTCTCCGAACAAATGGAGAAGCAAAAAATAACAGAAGTCCTGCAACAGGTTCGCTATAATAAGGCAGAAGCCGCGAGACTGCTCAACATCGATCGTAAAACCTTGTATAATAAGCTGAAAACTTATCAGCTGGATTTCTGAAATGACGAGATCTCTTTTTCCAGCATATTAAAAAGCAGGTTCGCTTCTCTCTGCAGCATTCTCACCCAATGTCTGATCTTTTCTTTATCCTCAGGTACTTCATGAACCATTTTTTCTAACGGAACCAACGCTCTCAGCGCCTGAACGGCTTGTAATTGTCCGAATGTATTTTTCAGCTTATGAGCAATTTCTCCGACCAGCGTATATTTCTCTTCTGAAATAGCCTGATCAATATTGGCCAATTCGATCCTGCTCCTTTCAATAAAGGTCTCCAGGAACTCACAAAGCAGCTCTGTATCCTGGTTGGCATAAGTAATAAATTGTGCCAGCGAATATGCGGGAGCAGGAGGATTTCTTCTGAAAATACCGGTCAGAGCCGACACCAGATCCGGTTTTCTATACGGTTTGTATAAGATATCTTTTACGTAACTGCATTTACCCAGTTGCTCCCGTGTAACCGTCACATCCCCGGTCGTGATCAGCACCGGAATTTCTTTAGTGGCCTGCAAATGACCGATCTCCTCTATCCAGGAACCCTCGCTGCTGTCCGGTATATGCCAGTCGCTGATGATCAGCTCCGGGATAAAATCCTGCAACACTGTTTTAGCCTCTTCTCCATTTACTGCGAACCGGACCTCCACTCCGCATCCGTCCAGCATTGGAAACATCAGCTTATGCGTCATCAGGTCATCATCCACCACCAGGATCCGTCTGCCGTGCAGCAGATCCTGCTTATCCTCTTTTTTCTCATCCTCCATTCCGGCAGGAGCTTCCGCCCTGGAAAAGCTCATCTTCCATTGAAAACAGGTTCCTTTTCCCGGTTCACTGCTGACCTCTATTTTACCATTATAGAGCTCTATGATGTGCTTGCTGATATAAAGTCCCAGGCCCGTTCCGTCCGGCGCCGCTGTCAGCTGTCCGTACTCCTGGAAAAGGTGGCCGATTTTCTCTTCCGGAATTCCGCTTCCGGTATCTTCTACTTTGAAATGTATCCAATGCGCCAATCCCCGGGATGCTACATGCGCGCTGACCCTGACCGAACCTTTTTCGGTAAACTTGATCGCATTACCTATGATATTCAGCAATACCTGTCTCAATCTTACCGGATCAGCGCTGACCCATACCGGCTGCTCTTCATCTATATCACATTCCAGCACGATTCCTTTCTTATCTGCATTGACCCTGGCAATATGACAAACATCTCTTACTATCCGGAAAGGCTGGAATACCTGCTTTTTCAGAACGATCTTTCCGGCTTCTATCTTGGAAAGATCCAGGATATCATTGACAATATGAAGAAGATGCTCGCCGGACTGAGTCAATGCTTCCCAGTCTGCCCGCTGATCAGGAGATAATACCTGGCTGCCCACTTTTTCTGAAAAACCGATGATGCTATTTAACGGTGTTCTGATCTCATGACTCATCCTGGCCAGAAAAGCCTGCCGGTATTGCGCCAGCTTGAGCGCCTCTTCCTCTGCTTCTTCCAGCTTGACTTTATAAAACTGGCTTTTGGAAAGATCAGACAAGATCAGGATGATGAGTAAGATCGTCAGGGACAATCCTGCAATACCCACGATCATCAGCTGTTGCTGTGCTTCTTCTATATTGGCTGTGATCTCAACGGTATGCAAGGTATTATCAAAAACAGCCTGCTGCTCAAGCTCCCGGAGCAGAACCTCTATTTCTTTCATTACCGCCAGCTGGCGTTCAATCAGGATCCTTTCCTGACGACTGAGCAGACCGGACATCTGAATGCGCTCCTCCTCCAATGCTTTGACCTGCGACTTCACACCGGACAAGATCGTATCCGCTTTCACAAGCATGATGCTATCCTGGTTGGGCAGAACCGGAACCTGGATGACTTCTTTTTTCTTTTTGCCCAGGAATCCCTTCTTAATGATCACCTCTTCCACCATCGTAGGAGTGGTATCTTTTTCAGATAATGCCTGCGTCCACAGAGAATCACTTTCCTCAATAATTTTCTTCAGTTGCTGTTCCGGCTGTTTTTTCATGGAACTTTGCTGCAGATTCAGCCAGGACTGCATAGAGGTCTGATAGCTGTTCATCAGGCCGCTCATTTGCCTGAGCTTTGCCTGGTAATGTTCTTCCGGTAAGAGTATGCCCAAAGAATCTATCCAGGAGTAGATGCTGTCAGCCTGCTGCTTATACGCTCTGAAAGCTTTTCTGTCCCTGGTGATGGAATAATACCTGACCTTGCTCTGTATATCTGCCACCTGCAGCGATATCTTGCGCATAAGATCCGCTTCATTATCCGGTTCACTCAGCAAGGCGACAGAGTGATTGATCCTGTTAAAACTATCGACGGCGATCCAGACAATTCCTCCAACCAAAACGACGGACACCAATAATCCCAGGAGCACCCAGCCCCGGGCTGTCCGGAGCCGCTTACTGAAACGCTTGTTGTTATCCCTCGTTTCCGTCATGCATTTTTCTCCGCAACTACTGCGCCGGATTTTCAGATCAGCACAACAAAAACATATTGATTTACCTGAAAACCGGAGATTGATCCGGACTGTTTTCAAAAAACCTTTGAGTCAACTATTTTGCAAACAAAAGAAATGTCTTATCTTTGCACTCGCTTTTAAACCTTTATACTAAAGCAATGGTCGCGTAGCTCAGGGGATAGAGCAACTGCCTTCTAAGCAGTCGGTCGAACGTTCGATTCGTTCCGCGATCACTCAAAAGCCATACTTCAGGTATGGCTTTTTTGTTAACCTGAGAGGATATATCCCACAACGTATAGACCTATTAACAGAAGTATGATTAGCTAATTCAGCCTTTGTTTGGATCTGTGGTCAGATACCAAGCGTTGAAACCTGTGAGACAACAACTTTTCCTTTCTATTCCCCAAAGTTTTCCTGCTAATTGTAATTTGCGCTTGTAACGACATATGTTCTTTTGTGGTATTCCGGTAGCTTCTGCAACCATTGAGGCAGTGGCAGTATTTTCCTGTAAATACTGAAACATCGTTTTCAATTGATTTTGCAAGCCAGTATTTATACGCCGTTTCTTATGCAGGGCTGTCGTGCAATCTATAGCATATCGCTTTTCTATTCGGTGTAGATGTGATCTTCTTTTATTACTGATTCCTTTCTTAACCGCTACTTCAACGTCTTTCTTTTTTCGGTTTGATTTGACAGAGTCCAGCAATTCAGTACGGGAAAAGTACAAACGTTTCCCCTGTTTCATTACAGGCAGTTCACCTTTAGAGACCTTACTATACATTGTAGAAACTGTAAGGCTTAGAAGTTCTGCCGCTTCCTGGATGGTTAAAAGTTCTTCGGGGTGTTCTGTGGGTGCTTGTTCCTGTTTTTCTATTAACAGGCGTTTCAATTCGCTAACTTCTTTAGTTAGCAGAGTTACCGCTTCGGGTAACTTATCGAATGTTAAATGCTCGGTCATTGCAAAGTATTTTGAGTTCGTAATACTTTGCGAAATACTACAACAGGAATGCGGATATTTTACGGAAAAAATGCGTGTTTACGGATGGTCATATTTAGTAGTGCATTTGCATAAGTTTTTTTACCTCATCATTGTTTCCTACCGATGCAAAATTCCTTCTTTTATCATCAGAATAGGGAATAAATGCAGTTTTATAAAAATCAAACAAGGTATTTGGATAAGGGCTGTTTTGGTGTAATTCTTTGAATAAATATTTAAATGATAGTTGTACAAAAGTCTTATTGGTATTTACAACTTTTATAGGTTCTGTAATTTCAGGGACTTCAAACTGATTCTCGTAAAAATAAATAGTCCAACCAATCAGTTTCTCATAGTCCTCATATCTTAAAATTTGTTTGTGCTTTCGTGGACAATTCCCTTGAAAAAATCCAAAGTGTTTTTTTATTTTTCCTGAAAGTTCAGTTGTTGGTAATTCAGGTTGTTGCTTCGCTATCAACTGAGGAGATGAAGGTTGTTGAGGTTCTAAAGATTGTTCACATTCAAGAATAACTTGCTCTATTAGCTCAATTCGTTTACTCCTTATTCGTATTATCCTCTTTAGGAATAAGTCTAATTCAGCTTTTCGGCAATTATTTTCCACTACAAGCATATCTTTCGCTTGTTGATAAAAGCTCAGACCGTCTTTTCTGAACTTTATCTCTTTTTTAATAGTCTCGATAGTCAAGTAATCATCCAAATACAATCTCAAAAAGCGTTCTGGTACATCAACTTTGTAGATTTCCTTAGAAATATTCATTCACTCTTTTAGTTTTAATCCTACGAAAACTCCAGAATAGTTTTAGGATCTATTTTCAGGGTTTTGTATAGCTTTTTAGCCAGCTTCATGGATACGTTTCTTTTCCCGGACATGACTTGTGAAAAGGTATTTTCTTTCACTTCCAGAAGCTCAGCAGTTTGACGCTGATTGAGATTCTTTTTTCTCATTTCCTTTTCTATCATAACAAGAAGAGGATTTTTTACTTTGATATTTTCAAACTTCATGTAAATACAGGTTTTGAAATTGCTTATTCATGATTGCCTTTGATATTGAATACATATCTTTGCTTCCCCACGTAGTCTGCTGATGGAAACATAGCTTTCAGCTCATTATGATTTTTAAATTCGTTGTCCTCTATAATTTCAATCCATTTATTCACAGCGGAAGTTGCGCCGGAGTGTTTTGAGTAAATTGCTCTAATAGTTTCTTGTTGGGTAATTTTCATTGTACTGATATAAAGATATAAAACACTTCACAATTTGAGAAGTATATCAAAAGAACGTTTTAAGACTTTGGCGGTAATCATCCTATGGCATAGACAAATACAGACTGGTTATAAGCAGTATATGAATTTCCATTTTTCAGTATACTTTCTATCATAAAGAACCTGGGCCCCTTTAAGTACTTGTTCTATTGCATAATATGAATAGTAGACAGATTCTCTGCGTTTAGCATCATCATCAGTCTTTGTGAGATAGAAATCTAATACTTCTCCTAGCCTTCCCGGACATCCTTAGGATCACCCCAAGAAATTAATTCTTTAATGATCTCTTCTGCCACTGAAAGTTTTACTTCATTTGCTTTTTGAGTCGTTTCTTTAATTGTTTCTGCTTGTTTATATTTCCAACTAATCAACCATATAATTAACACTGATTATAGCACCTGGCTCCAGTCTTTCTTCAGTTGCGCATGATTATGGAAGTAATATCTCAGTCCCATATGTTCTTCATTTTCCAGCGCGGGATCTGTTTCCAGTAAACGGATCGCTGCATTACGTGCCTCTTCCAGGATAGCCTTATCAGATGCAAGATTGGCGACCTTCAACCGGATATCACCGCTCTGCTGTGTACCTTCAATATCTCCCGGACCGCGCAAATCAAGATCGACTTCCGAAACCTTGAAGCCATCATTCGTTTCACACATAGTCTGTATCCGGACACGGCTCTCCCTGGACAGCTTCATGCCCGTCATCAGGATACAGTAGGATTGCTCTGCACCCCGGCCCACCCGACCTCTCAGCTGATGCAGCTGGGATAGCCCGAAACGTTCAGCATTTTCTATCACCATCACAGATGCATTGGGCACATTCACTCCTACTTCAATGACCGTTGTTGCAACCATGATATGGGTCTGGTGCCTGACAAAGCGCTGCATTTCCAGCTCTTTAATATCCGGTTTCATCTTTCCGTGCACAACACTTACCTGGTATTCCGGCCGGGGAAACGCAGTACAGATACTTTCATATCCTTCCATCAGCGATGCCAGATCCGACTTCTCTGATTCTTCAATCAGGGGATAAACGATATATACCTGTCGTCCTTTCCGGATCTCTTCCCGTAAGAAACCATATACCGCCAACCTTTGGGCGTCTGTCTTATGCACGGTTTTGACAGGTTTACGTCCCGGAGGCAACTCATCTATTACTGAATAATCCAGATCTCCGTAAAAAACCATCGCCAGCGACCGGGGAATAGGAGTCGCCGTCATTACCAGAATATGGGGCGGCAGCCGGGATTTTTCTCTCAGCCTGGCCCGTTGCGCCACACCAAACCGGTGCTGCTCATCGATGACCACTATACCCAGGTTACTGAATATCACTGCGGGCTCTATGAGCGCATGGGTTCCTACCAGCAAATGGATCTCCCCGTCAGCAAGTCCCTGCAGGATTTCCCTGCGTTTCTTTCCTTTTACTGATCCGGTGAGCAATGCCGTACGGATACCCATCGGTTCTACCAGGCCGGCAATCCCCTCAAAATGTTGCTGCGCAAGAATCTCTGTAGGTGCCATCAATGCCGCCTGGAAACCATTATCTATTCCCATCAGCATGGTTAGCAACGCAACCATTGTTTTACCACTTCCCACGTCTCCCTGTAGCAGCCTGTTCATTTGTGCTCCGGCAAGTGTATCTTTCCGGATCTCCTTCAACACCCTTTTCTGGGCCTCGGTCAGCTCAAAAGGCAGATATTCATTATAGAATCTGTTGAAATAATCTCCCAGCTTATCAAAAATAATTCCCTGCTCCTTCGTCCGCAACAGCCTCAGCCGGACCAGCTGTAACTGAAGGATAAAAAGCTCTTCGAACTTCATTCTCCGGGTAGCCTGATGTTGCTCCTGCAATGACGGTGGTTGATGAATATGTACCAATGCTGTATAGCGGTCCGGTAATTTATACTGTTCCAGCAGGTAAGCCGGCAGGATCTCTATAACATCCTCCGGTCTGAGCTGCAGAAGGAGCTGGTTCACCAGCCTATGGATTGCCCTGGAATCCAATCCCTTCTGTTTCATTTTCTCAGAGGTATTATACAGCGCCTGGAAACCCTGCTTGCCGGAAGACAGGTAATCAGCCAAGGTTTCCAATTCGGGATGGGTAAAGCTGAATCTGCCGTTAAAGATGCCGGGCTTATCGAAAAGCACATAAGTTTCACCGGCCTTTATATAGTCTTTGATCCACTTAGTGGCATTGAACCAGATCACTTCCACTGAACCTGTATCATCACTGAACACGGCTGTCAGCCGTCTGGATCTTCCCTGACCGACCTCTTCCACCTTCGAGAATTTACCGCAAAGCTGAACGTATACCTGGGCTTCTACCAGCTCATCAACTTTCGTAAACCTGGAACGATCTACATACCTGTACGGAAAATAATGAAGCAGGTCATTGAAGGTATGAACAGCAACTTCCCTTTTGAGAACAACAGCACGTTCCGGACCTACGCCCTTGAGATAATCTATAGGAGTATCTAATATCCGAACTGCCATATCTTCTAAAAATAACAAAATGTGTCAGGGCAATCTACCGGCAGGGACTATTACTTCCACTTCAGCGTCCGGATCATGTGATCCATATCTTTTTTCAGGAACTCCATCGCAGGTTGTAAGGAATCCGCATTCGGCGTAGATCTGAAATACAAAGCACCCCGTATATAGTGCTTGATACTATCCGTAACAAAGAATTGGGAACCCGAAGCAGCGTCACCACCCACATCAAACTGGTAACCAAAAACATGTTGCGCGGGATTCTCTATAGGTGCTTCATCTATAAAATCCGCTTTCTGGCTATGCTTAAAAGTTAATTTATAACTGTCTGCAATCACCTTTTCAAAATAAGTCCTGTCCCGGATATCCTTATAAGAAAGGTAGATTGTCGCGTTGAAATCAGGGAAATTGATATTCACCCAGCAGGGATGTTCCGGTTTCTCATCAAAAAAATGTGTTTCCTGCTCAATAGCAGCATAGGAAGGGTATTCAAAAGTGCACGGACATACCTCATTAGAGAAGGTTTTATAGGATTTTTGCGGCAGATCCAATTGAAAATATCCGCGGGGCTTAGGCGTATATTCTTCCTTACAGGCAACTGCCAGTAAAAGAAGGGTCAGCATAAAGAAACAGCTCTTACTCATGAATGGTCACTTTCACTTTGACGATGCGGGTTGCATTCATCTCCATGACCTTAAAGGTAAAACCATTCAATTCAATTTCATCTTCGACCACAGGTAATTCTCCTTTCAGCTCCAAAAATAATCCGGCAATAGAGTCAGACTCTCCCCGGTAAGCATCGAAGGTCTCCGAAGGCAGATCCATCACCTTACAGGCATCATTGACTGCCGTTTTCCCTTCGAAAAGATAATTATGGTCGTCTATTTTCCTGTAGTCTATCTCATGCACATCGTCAAACTCATCCTTGATCTCTCCTATCACTTCTTCCAGCACATCTTCCAGGGTAACCAGACCGGAACAACCGCCGTATTCATCCACTACAATGGCCATGTGCACTCTCTTAGACTGAAACTCTTCCAGCAGCGCATCGATCTTTTTGCTTTCCGGTATAAACAACGCCGGCTTAATCAGCTTATGCCAGCCGAATCCATCTTCTTCATCCAGATAGGACAACAGGTCTTTAGCATATACGATTCCTTCGGTCTTGTCAAAATCTCCGTCACATACAGGTATCCTGGAATAGCCCGAGTTTCTGACAATGTCCAACAATTCATGGAACGATACAGATAAATCGACCCAGACCACATCCACCCGGGAACACATGATCTGCGTCACCTGGATATTGCCGAATTTGACAATCCCTTTCAGTATCCTGGTATCTCCCGAAGCGCCTTTCTCATCCTGGACAGAAACTTTATCAATGGCCTGGTCTATCTCCCGTGCCGAAACACCTTTGTGATATTTTTCCAGGCGCTTCTCCAAAACGGCACTGCTGAATGTCAGCAATCTGACAATAGGATTCAACAGAAAATATAACAATTGCAGCGGTCTTATAGATATCCTGGCAATTGCCATGTTGTGATGAGTGGCATATATCTTGGGAATAACTTTTGCAAAAATGACAATCAGGAAAGTCGTTACGATAATCTGCACCATCCAGACCCATGCATATTCCGAATAAACGGCCGGACCAAGCAGCTGAACCGTTACCCTGTAGACCAACGCAACTATGACCAGGTTAAAAATATTATTCCCCACGAGGATAGTACCCAGCAGGCGTTCCGGACGGTCTAAAAAACGGGCAATCGCTCTATCCTTAACAGAGGTACTTTTCTCCATTTCCCTGAGCTGCCCGTAAGAAAGTGAGAACAAAGCCGTCTCAGAAGACGACATCAGAGCTGACAGCCCCGTAAAAAGCAGGATCATCAGGATACCGGAGATCAATTCGGCAGAATTGTACGCAGGGTTGAAAACCACCGTGCTTACAAAAGTAAGTATCGATCCTGGAGGTATACTGTCCAAGTCTTTTTAGTTTGGTGAACAATCTTTAGAACGGAAGTGCATCTTCCGAACTGCTTAATTTACTAAAATCTGCCGCCTCATCTCCCACATTGGAAGAAGAATGATCCCTGGGCGAGGATTCTCTGGGTGTAAGGTTCTGGTAATATTCAGATATGATCTCTGTAGCATACCGTTTATTGCCCTCTTTATCCTCCCAGGACCTGGTACGGATCTTCCCTTCTATATAAACAAGATTCCCTTTCTTGATATCTTTTTCTCCTCTTTCAGCCATAGGTCCCCACATGACAATGGTGTGCCAGTCCGTGATGTCCTGCCACTCTCCGTTCGGATTCTTATAGCTCTCAGTAGTTGCTAATCTGAGGTTCAGCTTTGACCTCATATTATCCATTTTACGGAGTTCTGGCTCCATACCAACCCTTCCGATTAACATGACTTTATTTACTCCTCTCATAAAAATTTTATTTAAACGATATAGACCTGACTCCTAATACTATCTAAATTATACAATTAAATCTATCAGTCAAATACTCCCGTATTATTTTCGGAAAAGTATATTTAACAATATCTTCCGTTGGGACGCGATTCCATTCAAAATTTACAGGTATGTTATCCAGTTCTATTTCAACGAATTGCGCTTCAATATTCCTGTGCGTTAAGATCTGCTTATATTTATTAGAGAATTTTATATTCATTATTCTGTCCGGCAGTCTTGAAAGTATATTTTCCGGCACCTCCACCCACAGATCTTCCGATTCCATACAGGGAAATTGATGGAGGCCTTTCCATATATCGTTATCCGACCGCTGTACAATACAGACGGACGTCTTATCCGTCAGAACAAGAAAATTGAAAAAGCGGGTCTGGCGGATGATTTTTTTAGACTTATAAGGCAATTCTTTAATCCGATCCTCGTTGTATGCTTTGCAATGAGAAGAGAGCGGACAATTATTACAATTCGGATTAACCGGCTTACACACCATGGCCCCGAAGTCCATGATCGCCTGGTTGTAATCAGCAGGATGTTCTTTATCCAGGCAATCCTGCGCAAGCTGGCTGAAATACTTTTTTCCCTGCGTGCTGTCTATAGGTATATCTATTCCGAAAAACCTGGACAATACCCTGAAAACGTTTCCATCCAGCACAGCATAGGGCAGATCAAAAGCGAAAGAAGCTATTGCGGCGGCAGTATATCCGCCTACTCCTTTCAATTTAAGGATTTCTTCGTAACTGTCCGGAAACTTTCCGCCATATTCCTGTACGACCTGGCTGGCAGCCGCGTGGAGATTTCTCGCCCGGGAATAATAGCCCAATCCTTCCCAGCTTTTCAGCACAGATTCCTGGCTGGCATTGGCCAGATCCAACACTGTTGGATAAGTTTCTACAAACCTAAAGTAATAAGGTGTACCCTGTTCAACCCTGGTTTGCTGCAGAATGATCTCACTGAGCCAAATATGGTAAGGATCGCGGGTTTGCTTCCAGGGCAATGCCCTTTCTCTGAATTTATACCAGGAAAGTATACATTTTCTTAAAGTTGTAAACATTTATTAATATAGATTGGTTTGAATTGGCGCTGAATCCCCTTTTTTTTCACAATTAATTTGCCATTTTTGTTTGTCAGATTCAATTCCACATGAATTAACAGTTTAAAAATGAGAAAAGCAGACATCATTACCAGAATTTCAGACAAAACAGGCGTCCCGAAGGTTGACGTCCTTGTGTCTTTAGAAGCGTTTTTTAAAGAAGTAAAAGAAACTTTAGCAGAAGGCGAAAACTTATATGTCAGAGGTTTCGGAAGCTTTATCCGTAAAACCCGTAAAGCAAAGATTGGCAGGAACATCAAGAAAAATGTTGCCATCGAGATCCCTGAGCATGACATCCCGGCTTTCAAACCTTCCAAAGTATTTGTTGAACTGATTAAAGAATCCAGCATAGAGCGCAATAAGTCAACCAATAAACAGAAATAGTGTCGAATAATAAAGGGATTTGGTTGCTGACACTGGTCAGTATCGCAGTGATTGGGATTCTATATTTCGGCAACTTTACTACTAAAAAGAAAAAAGATAACCTTGCTCATGCTCATTCAGAAGCTGGGCAAGGTATTTCTTTTGAAGAATATGAGCAGGAACAGATGGCCAGGTTGTCCGAAACAGACAAAGAACTGGCAGGTTCATTACTGAAAAAATGGCAAGCTGCCCGGTCAGATGCCGATAAGAGTGCGGCTGCTCATGATGCAGCGCATTTCTGGGCGGATAAGAACGAATCGCTGGCCTCTTACTATCACTATCATGCAGCACTTGCAGAAAATAATGCAGAAGAACTGACTGCAGTGGGAGATGAATTGTTTTTACAGTTCAGAAAGACCCAGGATGCCGGAATTAAAAATAATCTTATTACCTTTGCGCTCCGTTCTTTCGAAGCAGCACTGAAGCTGAAACCTGATGATATTCCTCTGAAGCTCAAAACAGGCGCAGCTTATGTAGAAGGATCTGCAGAACCGATGAAAGGCATCAGCCTTCTGAGGGAAGTGATTGAGAAAGACCCGAACAACGTTCCGGCACTCATTCTACTCGGCAGATTCTCCATCCTTTCGGGGCAGTTTGACAAAGCTAAAGAGCGATTGGATCAGGCCTTATTAATCGATCCTTCTAATGCGGAAGCACTGTTCTTCATGGCGATCACGCAGGAAGGGCTCGGAAATAAGGAAAAGGCCATCGAACTCTTCGAAGCTTGCAAAAAACTGGTTGGCAACCCGGAATTTGATGCAGAGATTGACGGCTACATTCAAGAATTGAAAACAAAATAAAATTATAATTATGCCTTGCGGAAAGAAAAGGAAACGCCACAAGATTTCGACTCACAAGAGAAAGAAGAGATTAAGAAAAAACAGACATAAGAAGAAGAAATAAGCTTCTTAATCGTCGGATTTTAATAGATAAGCTCAGTGCTTTTCCGGCATTGAACTTATCTATTCTTTCATTGTAAAATCTACAACTGTGGTTAGAGAACTGGTTATACACTCTAACACTAGAGGAGTAGAAATTGCACTTCTTGAAAATAAAAGGTTGATGGAATATCACCTGGATCTGTATGATCAGAACGGGTTTTCCGCAGGTGATATTTATTTAGGGCGTATTAAAAAGCTGAATCCCGGGCTGAATGCTGCATTTGTAGATATCGGCCACGAAAAGGATGCTTTTATACACTATTCAGATCTGAGTCCTAATCTTCTGAGCCTGAAGAAATTTACCGGGAATGCGCTGAACAACAGTCAAAAATCTTTACTGAATAATTTTGGACTGGAAGAGCATATCCTTAAAGACGGTAAGATTCAGGACGTCCTTGCAAAAGGAGATTGGGTCATCACTCAGATCATGAAGGAGGCAATTTCTACAAAAGGGCCGAGAATGACCTGCGAAGTGACCATTCCGGGAAGATATATCGTACTGGCACCTTTCACCAATAGTGTTGGAATTTCTAAGAAAATTACAGATTCTGCAGAGCGCCAACGGCTCTCAACGATCATTGAATCTATCCGTCCTCAAAACTTCGGAATGGTGGTCCGTACCAATGCACAGGGCCTCGGAGAAAGCGAACTGAAGAAGGATATAGAATCCCTGATCGAAAAATGGGAGATCCTCACAAACGGATTGCGGGAACGGAAAGAGCCTTGCCTGCTTTTATCTGAGATGGGAAAATCGTTCTCCCTGATCAGGGACATGCTCAACGATACCTTTGAGCGCGTTGTCTGTGATAATGCCAAGCTGTTCGATCAGCTTAAAAGCTACCTTGAAGAGAATGCCCCTGCCTATTCCAACAAGCTGGAGCTGTACAGGGGGCTAAGACCGCTGTTTGATGAGTTTGATATCTCCAGGCAGGTCAGGAACTCCTTTGGCAAGACCGTTACGCTCAAAAGCGGCGCGTATTTAGTCCTGGAGCACACTGAAGCATTGCACGTCATAGATGTCAATAGCGGCCCGAAGATCAACACTACTGTTGACCAGGATACGAATGCATTCAATGTCAACTGTGAAGCTGCTGTCGAAATCGCCCGCCAGCTAAGGGTGCGGGATATCGGAGGGATCATAGTCGTGGACTTTATAGACATGCGGTCGGGAGAGTTCAGGGTAAAAGTACACCAGGCGATGGAGGAAGCAATGCGGGCAGACCGGGCCAAGCACAGCATCCTGCCTATCAGCAAATTCGGACTGATGGAGATCACCCGTCAGCGGGTCAGATCAGAGATCAGCATTGATACGGGAAAAGAGAAAAAGGAAACTTATCAGCCGATAGAAGCGCCGGAGATACTGGTCGAGAATATAGAGAAAGAGATCGAGCTGCTCGGCAGCACACCGGGAGATAAAAAGTACAACCTGTTTGTCCACCCATATGTATCAGCCTTCCTTCAGAAAGGCATCTGGCCTAAGAAATGGCAATGGTACTTCAAACGAAAGGTGCTGATAGACATTTCAGAAGATAGCTCCCTTTCATTAAGTGAGTTTTATCTTATCAATAAAGGCAGGGGCATGAGCCTGGAATAAGGAAAAGTCGCCTGCCTATTATCTAGTAAATAACGAACCGAAGAATATATTCTTCGGTTTTTTTATTAATAATACTTACCGGAATTAAACCTGTCAGCCGGCTTTAATTTTAAAAGATTCTACTCATCAAAAATTTAGAACACTGACCCGGTATTCTTTTTTGCTGTATCTTCTTCAGCCACACTTAGTATCTGAAGAATAATACTCAGCTATTAGTAGCCAGCATCTCTTTTAATAAAACTCGTAACTCACGATCTGGTTTCCGAAAGATATCTTCTTATTGAGTGTATCTACTTATTGAGTGTATCTACCTGATAATCGAATGTAACTGTGCTGTCTAAAACCAAAGAATTGTCTTCTTTGGAATAGCCTCTGATATGGATTTTTGATATTAACTCATCATCTGCTGCCACTGGTAAATTATACTCTGATAATCCATATAGCAAATGTTTCCAATCAGAGAAAACTTCGCCTATGTTTAAGATATTGTAATGTTCATTATTGATCAATCTTATGAGTTTAGAAGATATCTGTTTATTAGGAGTATATGATAAATCAAAACTATAATTATCTGCATTTTCAAAATACGCCGGAATTAAATTTTCATCTGTATTTATTTTATAATGAACAATCTTGTTTCCTTGATATCTTATATCGGTGATGTACGGATTAATATTACTCTCATTTCTAAATAAAAATCTACACTATTAATTGACAGATCAGTAGAATAATTAAACTTATTTCCAAATAGAAATGGAGGGAGAAGTATCGTCACCCTGACAATATATTCACTACCTGTAATCTTACTCTCCTCATGAAATATCTTTATACTTTCCTCATTATCATCATAAAATGTCTTAAATTGAATTTGCTCAGCTTCATGGTAAATGTGTAAGATGTCAAATTCGGGAGAAGAAATACCTCCTATTTCTCTTAAAACACTATCTAATAATCCATCCTCTCTATAAATAAAATACTGTCTGAAATCTTTATCTGTCAGTTCTACCTGAGTGATCCTGGCACTGCGGATTTCCTGATATTCTGTGTCTGGGATTTGAGTTGATTCTTTTTTGCAGCTTGCTG
>Ga0206116_1000119_pt1 | contig 117961 bp, 107 predicted proteins | sample 3A1Ametagenome_FD_178000 | JGI IMG/M metagenome (GOLD analysis project Ga0206116, IMG submission 178000) | Enriched microbial communities from leaf-cutter ant dump, University of Wisconsin, Madison, United States - 3A1A | ecosystem: Environmental > Terrestrial > Nest > Insects nest > Nest dump...
TTTTAAAACAAGGATTTTAGCAAAAATAACAGCATTAACTTTGATTCAATATATCAATAAATTCATATTTGATAGACCAATCAATAATATTAAAAATCAAACAATTTAATTTCACCCAACGGGTTTAGATTAGTAATGTTTTCTCAGCTAGCCGGAGCATCTTGCTCGTGCATAAAAAGACGCTCCGCAAAATATTTCACTTGGTGGCATACTTTGAACCTCTATTATGTGCTTGTTTCAGAATCGTTTCAGAATCTAACACATAATATATGAGCATTACGATATTTCCATTTTCAATTCTCCACTTTCCACTTTCAATTCTCAATTTTCAATTCTTTACTTGTCCTTCCGACGCAGGAGGAATCTCAAAATAGTATAGTACATTTCACTCAACACTCAACACTAATAACTCTCTCTCCTAAATCCTAGAATTGTTTATATTTGCTCGAATCAAATACCCTATGCCACTATACAAAACCATCACGGTCAATGCCACTACCCAAGTATGGGTTTGGAAGATTACCGAATCTTTCAACGAACTCTTCCGCAGTGTAGCACTGAAGGACACTTGCCTATATCGTCTGGAGGGAATGAAGTCTGAGTTACACCAAAGGGGCTTCTTGAGCGTACGCAAGTTGTTGGAGCTGGCGGGCTATACCGATTTCGATTTGTTTTATGATGAGAACGGAAAACCGAACCTCAAGGACGGCAAGCACATCTCCATTACGCACTCGTTTGACTTTGCAGCGATTATAGTGTCTGATAGTAATACGGGCATCGACTTAGAACAGCAGCGCGAGAAGATTTTCCGCATTGCTGATAAGTTTACCGAGCCGAATGATATCTTCTTTGATAAGCAAAACAATGAGCGTACGGTTCGCCAACTCACTGCGATTTGGGGCATTAAAGAGTCCATTTATAAATACCATTCCGAAAAAGGGCTGAGCCTGAAAGAAAACATTAACGTACTTCCGTTTGATATTGACAAGAATACGATTGAAGCCGAGGTGAATTACAATACCATTCACACGCGCCACCAAGCGGAGTTTTTAGAATTCGAGGGCTATACCCTTGTATATTTAGTATAAATGAAAAGCTACCAAGACATACTCAGCGCCAAAGCAGCCGGTCAGAAGTTACTGGCCATCCTTCTGGATCCGGATAAAATCAAATGGGAGGAGCTGAGCGTCTTGATTCAAAAAATCAAGACAAGCAAGGCTACGCATATCTTGGTCGGAGGGAGCACAGTGGCTTTAGACCTTACGGATAAGTTGGTCGAAGAGTTAAAAAAACAAATAGACCATTTACCGATACTCCTTTTCCCGGGAGACTTCACTCAGATAACAGACAAGGCAGATGCTTTATTATTCCTAAGTTTATTATCCGGCAGAAATCCCGAATACCTGATTGAGCAACACATCAAAGCCGTGCCTGTACTCTCGAAGATGAAAGTAGAGGTAATTCCAACGTCTTATTTACTTATTGACGGAGGAAAAGAAACCGCAGTAGCACGTGTTTCGGGCACGCAACCCATACCACAATCCGAAGTACAGAAGATTACTCATACCGCCCAAGCCGGCGAATACTTAGGGCATAAACTAATCTATCTCGAAGCCGGAAGCGGAGCCAATATTCCCGTTTCAGCAGAGATTATTAAGGCAGTGAGCCAATCTATCACTATTCCGCTGATTGTAGGCGGAGGCATCCGTTCCCAACAACAAATCGAACGGGCTTACCAAAGCGGAGCAGATATGGTTGTCATCGGTACTGCCTTTGAAGAGAATATAGATTTTTTTGAGAATTGAGTATTAAGATGGGAGTATTAAGTAGTAAGACATATCTTTGTTAAGCATTGAACTTGAAACTTGAAACTTGAAACCTGAAACAAATAACTGATAACATATGTTTATTTGTCAAAGGACTGAACTTTAGGTCTTAAACCTTGAACTTTAAACATTTCCGTACTCAAAAAACTTTCAACTTTCAATTTTCAACTTTCAACTAAAAAATCTTACCTTTGTTCCACTTTTTTAACACTACTAAACAATAAATTATGGCTTCATTTGACATTGTTGTGATTGGTTCAGGTCCTGGAGGATATGTAGCTGCTATTCGTGCTGCTCAACTTGGATTTTCAACTGCAATTATCGAGAAATACTCAACCCTTGGGGGTACTTGTTTGAATGTAGGATGTATTCCTTCTAAAGCATTGTTGGACTCTTCGCATCACTATCACGATGCGGTTTCGCACTTTGCAGACCACGGAATCGAACTTTCAGGAGAGCTGAAAGTGAATATCGAGAAAATGATTGAGCGTAAGCAATCGGTTATTGACCAAACTTGTGCCGGTATCAAATTCTTGATGGACAAAAACAAAATCACGGTTTTTGAAGGAGTAGGCTCTTTCGAAGATGCTACGCATATCAAAGTAGCTAAAAACGACGGTTCATCTGAAGTTATTGAAGCAAAATATACCATTATCGCTACAGGTTCTAAGCCTTCGTCTCTTCCTTTTATCAAAATCGATAAAGAAAGAATCATCACTTCGACCGAAGCATTGAAATTAAAAGAAGTTCCTAAACACCTTATCGTAATTGGTGGAGGTGTAATTGGTCTTGAGCTAGGACAAGTTTATTCTCGCCTAGGTGCTCAGGTTTCTATCGTGGAGTATTTAGATCGTATCATTCCTGGAATGGATGCAGGACTATCAAAAGAACTTACTAAAGTACTCAAAAAACAAGGAATCAAATTCTATACGTCTCACAAGGTAAAATCAGTTGAGCGCAACGGGGATAACGTTCAGGTTCAAGCTGAGAACGCTAAAGGAGAAACTATTACGCTTGACGGAGATTATGCTTTAATCTCTGTAGGTAGACGCCCTTATACAGACGGACTCAATGCTGAAAAAGCAGGCGTGAAAATAAACGAAAGAGGTCAAGTAGAAACTAACGACCACCTTCAAACCAGCGTTCCGAACATCTACGCTATCGGAGATGTGGTTAAAGGGGCAATGCTAGCGCACAAAGCGGAAGAAGAAGGCGTATTTGTGGTAGAAACTATTGCAGGACAAAAACCACACATTAACTATAACTTGATTCCGGGTGTCGTTTACACTTGGCCTGAGGTTGCCGGAGTAGGTAAAACCGAAGAGCAACTAAAAGCAGACGGAATCGAATACAAAGCCGGTACATTCAACTTCCGTGCTCTTGGTAGAGCTCGTGCTAGTATGGATACTGATGGATTCGTAAAAATCTTAGCAGATAAGAAAACAGACGAAATCCTTGGTATGCACATCATCGGGGCTCGTGCGGCAGATTTAATTGCAGAAGGAGTAACGGCTATGGAGTTCCGCGCATCGGCTGAGGATTTGACAAGAATGTCATGGGCGCACCCAACCTTCTCTGAAGCGATTAAAGAAGCGGCTTTAGCGGCTACAGACAACAGAGCAATTCACGCATAAGATTACTCTTATCATACAAAAGGCTACCTGCATAAGGTAGCTTTTTTAGTTTATTACAATAGTTTATCTTTGCCCCATGAATTTTCTGCAGAAAATATTCGGCACCAAACCGCAAGAACAAGCAATTGATATGAGTAAATTTTTGATTGTAGGATTAGGAAATCCGGGAGTGGAGTATGTAAACACCCGTCACAATATAGGTTTCAAAGTTTTAGATTTTTTAGCGCAAAAAGAGGGGTTGGACTTCCAGACCGTTCGCTTAGGCGCGATGACTACCTATAAATTCAAAGGAAAACAGTTCTTGCTATTAAAGCCTAATACGTATATGAACCTCAGCGGGAAAGCTGTTCAGTATTGGATGCAAGCCGAGAAAATTCCGCTGGAGAATGTACTAGTTATTACCGATGACTTGAATCTTTCTTTCGGGACAATCCGCATCAAAGCCAAAGGTAGCGATGGCGGTCACAACGGATTGAAAAACATCAATCAAGTGCTTAATACACAAGAGTACGCTCGTTTCCGTTTTGGTATTTCGGATGCCTTCAAAAAAGGTCAACAGGTAGATTATGTGCTAGGCGAATGGAGCGAAGAAGAAAAAGCCAAACTCCCTGAACGACTCGAAAAAGCAAGTGATGTCATCCGCTCATTTGGGCTTATAGGCCTTGCTAAAACCATGAATGAATTTAACGGGAAATAGCAGACACTAAATCCACTACTTGTTCTGGTGTTATAGTGCGCATCGCATCTTGATAGCCGTCTACTAATTTATTTCCGTACACCGAAGTTGGTAGCTTAGGATATTGATTTCTGTCCGGAGTAAGCGCATGTTCCAAAGGCTGTCCGAAAGGCATAAATCCGGCATAAGGATGCGTAGCACCAAATAATACTATAGTTTTTACGCCATACATCGAAGCAATATGCGCATTTCCGCTATCCATCGATAGCATTACATCCAGATTTGCTATTAAATCCAATTCTTCCGGAAAAGACAGTTTCCCGAATACGACTTCCACATTCGGATGATTGTTTTGTAGTTTTTGCATAGTTGCCACATCCGTCTTTCCTCCAAACAAAAAGAGCTTGTGTTCGGCATTCGTAGCGAGTTTATTCATCACTTCTTGCATTAAATCCAGCGGATATACTTTGGTGTTGTATTGCGCAAACGGAGCAATTCCTATCCATTTTTGTGTTTTCGCTCCGGTTAGGGATATGATTTTTTCGGACAAAACAGGTTTAGCAGGAAAATTTGCCTGAGCTATATTTACGGTAAAGCCTAACTTTTCGAACACTTCGGCATAACGTTGATGCATCGCTTTGAGCGGTTTGAAGATTTTGTTCTCTAGGCGAGTAAGGTCTTTTTTCTCTTTTCTGCCTTTGTCCAGATGAGCTACTTTCACTCCCGAAAGTTTGAATAAATTGTGAACCACAATCGAGCGCAACACATTGTGCAAATCGGCAAAAGCGTCGATATTGAGTTTTTTTAAATCTTTATATAAGCGTATTAGTCCGGCAAAACCTTTATGTCTTTGGTTCAAATCAATAGCGAAGAAATCCACGCGATCCATTTCGCTAAAGAAAGGTTTGAAGAAAGGTCTTGATACTACCGTCACCCGAACTTCAGGATGTTGATTAGTTAGCGCTCTGATAACCGGAATAGTCATCGCCACATCGCCCATAGCCGATAAACGGAAAACTAGTATATGCTTCATAATTAATTTAAAAATGCAAATGTATTATTTCTTTAAACAATTGTATATTTATATAATTAAAACTTAATGCGTTAGAAAAGAATGATTTGTTATTGATTCTAGGTATGATTCCTATAATTTTTTTCTATATTGTGATAATTTTTTAATATTCAACTGTATTGAAGTTAAACGATAATAAACTGAAATTTGCCCTAAATAAAATGTTTAACAATCTAAAACTGAACATATGAACACAAATTCTAACGACATCAGCAAATGCCCTTTCTTTAACGGAAAGATGGAAGAGCATAAAGTAGGTACCGACGGAACTAAAAACCAAGACTGGTGGCCGAATCAGCTTAAACTAAATATACTAAAACAACATTCGGAACTTACCGACCCGATGGGTAAAGACTTCGATTATGCCAAAGCATTTGAATCGTTGGATTATGATGCTTTGAAAGAAGACCTCAGAAAATTAATGACCGACTCACAAGATTGGTGGCCGGCAGATTTTGGGCATTACGGGCCATTGTTCATTCGTATGGCGTGGCACAGTGCCGGAACCTACAGAATCCAAGACGGACGCGGTGGTGGAGGAGCAGGTCAACAGCGTTTTGCGCCGCTTAACTCGTGGCCAGACAACGTAAATCTTGACAAAGCAAGACGTTTGTTGTGGCCCATCAAACAGAAATACGGAAACAAAATTTCGTGGGCAGACTTAATGATTTTAACCGGAAATGTAGCACTAGAATCTATGGGATTTAAAACCTTTGGTTTTGGTGGAGGTCGCCCGGATGTTTGGGAACCGGACGAGTCTGTATATTGGGGTAATGAGAAAACGTGGTTAGGTGGTGATGAGCGTTATTCTCGTGGCTCAAAAGGAGTGGAAGGCGAAGGCGTTTTAGTATCAGATGACAACGCAGACGGGAAAGTACATTCTCGTGACCTTGAAAATCCATTGGCAGCCGTGCAAATGGGACTTATTTATGTGAATCCGGAAGGACCAGACGGAAATCCTGACCCGCTATTGTCGGCTATTGATATTCGTGATACTTTCGGAAGAATGGGAATGGATGACGAAGAAACCGTAGCGCTTATTGCCGGAGGTCACACTTTTGGTAAAACACACGGAGCAGGAGATGCGGCTTTGGTGGGCGCTGAACCTGAAGGAGCGTCCATCGAAGAGCAAGGTTTAGGTTGGGCAAGTAAATACAAATCGGGTAAAGGCGGAGATACCATCACCAGCGGATTGGAAGTAACTTGGACCAGTAAACCAACCGAGTGGAGCAATTTGTTTTTTACTTATTTATTCGGATTTGAATGGGAACTAACTAAATCTCCGGCAGGGGCTCACCAATGGATAGCTAAAGATACCGGAGGAATCATCCCTCACGCTCACGACCCAAATATAAAAGTGCGCCCGATGATGTTAACTTCGGATTTGGCACTTCGTTTTGATCCTATTTATGAGAAAATATCAAGACGTTTCTTAGAAAACCCAGATCAGTTTGCCGATGCTTTTGCCAGAGCGTGGTTCAAACTAACACACCGTGATATGGGACCTAAATCCAGATATTTAGGAAAAGAAGTTCCGGCAGAAGATTTAATCTGGCAAGATCCCATTCCGGCAGGAAATAAACTATCAGATAGCGAAGTAGAAACGCTGAAATCAAAAATCAAAGCATCCGGACTTTCTGTAGCAGAACTAGTAACTACTGCTTGGGCGTCGGCTTCTACCTTCAGAGGTTCTGATAAAAGAGGAGGAGCAAACGGGGCGAGAATTCGCTTAGAGCCTCAACGCAATTGGGCGGTAAACAATCCGAGTCAATTAAATAAAGTTTTGGCTAAATACGAAGCGATTAAAAATGAATCATCCATCAATGTTTCTATAGCCGATTTGATTGTGTTGGGTGGTAATGCAGGTATCGAAATGGCGGCAGCTAAAGCGGGTAAAAACGTAAGTGTACCGTTTATTTGTGGTCGTGGAGATGCGAGTCAAGAGCAAACCGACGTAGATTCGTTTGCTTATTTTGAGCCATTCGCGGATGGATTCAGAAATTATCAAAAAGCACCTTCCAATGTATCAACCGAAGATATGTTGATTGACAAAGCGCAACTCTTGAACCTTACGGCACCTGAAATGACAGTGCTTGTCGGAGGTATGCGTGCTTTGGGAGCGAATTACGACAACTCAAAACTTGGCATACTAACCAATCGAGAACAAACTTTGACTAATGATTTCTTCGTGAACTTATTAGATATGAGTACGGCTTGGAAATCGGTAGCTGATAGCCAATACCTCTTTGAAGGAAAAGACAGAAAAACCGGGGAAGTAAAATGGAGAGCTACTCGTGCGGATTTGGTATTTGGTTCTAACTCGGTACTGAGAGCCGTAGCCGAAGTATATGCCAGTGCTGATGCCGAAGATAAATTCATCAATGACTTTATCAAAGCTTGGAACAAAGTGATGAACGCAGATCGATTTGATGTGAAATAAACCAATTAGAACTGTTTCTATACAGTGAAGAAAAGGCAGACTTTTGGTCTGCCTTTTTTATTATAAAATAGTTTTCTTACTTCAAACTAGCAATACTTTGCTCTAGGGTTGCGATTTTAGCTAGAGCATCGGATTCCTTTTTAAGTTCATTTTCAATTACTTGTTTTGGAGCACCATTAACGAATTTTTCGTTGTTAAGTTTAGCCTGAACGGATTTTAAAAAACCTTTAGTATATTCAAGTTCCTCACTAAGTTTTTTGAGTTCTTCTTCGATATTAATATTTCCTGAAATTGGAATGAAATATTCGTTTGACTTCACACGGTAAGATAAGGTATTACTTACTTTTTCATTGACATATTCCAAATTTTGAATGTTTCCCATTTTTTGAATTACTTTATTAAAATAAGTGGAAGCATTTTCATTGTTGAGGATTTTTAAATCAATAGACTCTTTGAATGAAATGTTCTTTTCTTTTCTTATTGTTCGTATACCCGCAATAACTTCTTTAGCAAATTCAAAATTTGAGATATAATTATTAAATTCCTCAACTAAACCTTCGTGCTTTTCATATTTTGGCCATTTAGAGATAATTAAAGCATCTTCAGGTTCTCTAGTTGTTATAAATTGCCATATTTCCTCTGTTAAGAATGGCATAAAAGGATGAAGTATTTTTAATAAGCTTTCTAGGTATTCGATAGTGTCATCGTACGTAACTTTATCGATTGGTTGCCCATATTCTGGTTTTATCATTTCTAAATACCAAGAACAGAAATCATCCCAAACTAATTTGTAAATCGTCATTAAAGCATCTGAAATTCGATATTTTTCAAAATGTTCATCTATTTCGATTAATGTGTTATTTAACTTAGATGCAAACCACGTGATTGCTTGTTGAGAACTTTCAGGGGTTTCTTTTTCAGCTACTTCCCAACCTTTAATAAGACGGAAAGCATTCCAGATTTTGTTAGCAAATCCTTTTCCTTGGTTACACAACTCTTCGTCAAACAAGATGTCATTTCCGGCAGAAGCTGAAAGTAACAATCCGCAACGAACTCCATCAGCACCGAATTTTTCAATCAAATCTAGCGGATCAGGTGAGTTACCCAATGATTTCGACATTTTACGTCTTTGGCTGTCTCTTACGATTCCCGTGAAATATACATTTGAAAACGGTTTTTCGCCTTCGTATTCATATCCGGCAATAATCATACGAGCTACCCAGAAGAAAATAATATCCGGTCCGGTAACCAAATCGTTGGTCGGATAATAGTATTTGTATTCTTCGTTTTCCGGATTCATAATTCCTCCGAAAACACTCATTGGCCACAACCAAGACGAGAACCAAGTATCTAAAGCGTCTTTGTCTTGTTTTAAGTTGTCGGTTGTCAGTTGTGGGTTGTTAGTTTTTTGTTTGGCTAATTCCAAAGCCTCTTCAATGGTTTCAGCAACCACAAAATCTTCTTTTCCTTCTCCGTAGTAGTAAGCCGGAATTTGTTGTCCCCACCATAATTGACGAGAAATATTCCAATCGGTGATGTTTTCTAACCAATGTTTGTATGTGTTGTCGAAACGCTTCGGATAGAATTTAATTTCTTCGGTTTCTAGAACGGCTTTCAAAGCAGGTTTAACCAAATCTTCCATTTTCAAGAACCATTGGTCAGAAAGTCTTGGCTCAATAACGGCTTTGGTTCTTTCAGAAGTTCCTACTTTATTTAGATGTGATTCGGTTTTTATCAGTGCTCCGATTTGTTCTAATTCTTTGGCAATCTCTTCACGAACCACGAAGCGGTCTTTCCCTTGATAGTGTAATCCGAAAGAGTTTAGTGTAGCATCTTCGTTGAAAATATCGATGATTTCCAAGTTGTGTTTGTCACCCAACACTTTGTCGTTCACATCGTGAGCCGGAGTGACTTTCAAAGCTCCCGTTCCGAATTCCATATCAACGTATTCGTCGAAAATGATAGGAATTTCACGGTTCGCAATCGGAACAATGGCTTTTTTACCTTTCAGATGCGTATATCTTTCGTCATTCGGATTTACGCAAATAGCAGTATCTCCCAAAATTGTTTCTGGACGAGTGGTAGCAATAGTGATAAATTCGTCTGAACCTACAATTTTATAGTTCAGATGATAGAATTTCCCTTGTCTTTCTTCGTAAATAACTTCTTCGTCAGAAAGAGTCGTTTTCGCTTCTGGATCCCAGTTTACCATGCGGTAACCACGATAAATCAGGCCTTTGTTGTATAAATCCACAAAAACTTTGATAACCGAAGCCGACATGTCGTCATCCATCGTGAATTTGGTTCTGTCCCAGTCACACGAAGCTCCGAGTTTTTTTAATTGTTCTAAAATTACGCCTCCGTATTGGTTGGTCCAATCCCAAGCGTGTTTCAAAAACTCTTCTCTTGTCAGATTATTTTTGTCAATTCCTTGTTCTTTGAGTCTTGCCACAACTTTTGCCTCAGTAGCAATCGAAGCGTGATCCGTCCCTGGAACCCAACAAGCATTATAGCCACGAAGTCTTGCTCTACGAATCAGAACATCCTGAATCGTATTGTTGAGCATGTGCCCCATGTGCAGTACTCCCGTTACGTTCGGAGGTGGAATTACAATCGTGTAAGGCTCTCTCGAATCTGGAGTAGAATGAAAATATTTGTTGTCTAACCAATACTGATACCACTTGTCCTCTACGGATTTTGCGTCAAATTGTGCTGGAATTGTCATTTATCTTAAATTTTTAGAAAGGTGCAAATTTACAATTTTTTAGCCATGAATTGTTATGGGTATATTTTCTTCATACAATAAAGACTTACTCGCTAAAGTAATTATATTTTTAAATAAAACATCTCTGTAATTTGTGTTGTTTTGAAAGAATTATAATTAAATTTCATTTTCTTTTCCAACCTTTTGGGATTGATTCTACTCTTTATAGGAAAAGACACATTGCGTATGGAAGAAAATTTAATCATTCAGTGCAGGGAAATGCATCGCGCTTCACAGAAGCAGGTGTACGAACTTTTGGCTCCGAGGTTTTACTTGGTTAGCAAAAGGTACCTGAAAAAAGAGGAAGAAATAGAAGAAGCATTGGCCGACGCATTCTATACTATTTTCACGAAAATCAATCAGCTAAAAGAGAATCTTGCCTTTGAAGGCTGGGCAAAAAAGATTGTTATCAATCAATGTTTGCTCACCATCCGAAAGAATAAACAAGTGAATCTTTATTTGGACGATGTATCAGTTCAACCGTTGGCTGAAAATTCAAACGACACCCTCTTGGAAGAAGAAGATTTGCTAAAACTTTTGAATCAATTGCCCGAAGGAGCTAAGACCATCTTTGTTTTGTATGCCATCGAAGGCTATTCGCACAAAGAAATTGCCGAGCAACTCGGAATCTCTGAAGGAACTTCTAAATCACAACTCAATGTGTCTCGAACCAAACTCAAAGAGTTAATAGAATTGTATTACCATCAAACATCGAAAAGCTATGGAAAATAATCATAAAAATATAGATAAGCTCTTCCGAGATTTATCCGAGCAAGAGCAACCAAAATCGTTCCCGAATATGGATAAGATTTGGGACAAAGTCGAAGAAAAACTCGATCAAGACAAGAAAAAACGCGTCATCCCGTTTTGGAGGTATGCTGGTATTGCTGCAGCTTTATTATTGCTAATTTCATTAGGAAGTAAATTTATATTCAACAAATCAATTGTTGAAAACACTCTACCAGATTCGACAGAAATAGTTGTTATCGATCAAGATAAAATAAAGGAGGAATTTAATAACATACAAAATTCGGAAGATGTTGTTGCTTTTGAAGATACGAAAGAACAAAAAGATGAAATTCACAGTTATATTCCTCCAATTATTTTAGAAAATGAAACTCTAGAAAATGAAATCGTGATTGATGCTACCCATAGTGAGGTGCAGAAAACACCATCTAACGTTGTTGTTCCACTGAAAATGGTGGAAAATAAAGAAAGAAATTTGTTAATGCCATCAAATGATAATTCTTCAAAAGATAAGATAGGAGTAAGGAATTATATTGACAGCAAAAGAACAAAGGAAGAAACACAAAATGCTTATTTCAGAGGAAATGCTTATACTAAAGAATTGCAAGGACAAGTTTCAGGAGTAAATATTAATTCGAGCAATGGAAACTCAGGGTCGGACAGTACTGTAAGGATTAGAGGCTTTGGCTCTATGAAAGATGATAGACAACCATTGTATGTTGTTGATGGAAAACCTATAACTAAAGAAGAGTTAAATAAATTGAATTCGAATGACATTGATAATGTGGTCGTTTTAAAAGATAAAGCCGCAACTTCAATATATGGTAGTAGAGCTGTAAATGGAGTTGTTATTATTCAATCTAAAAACGATGTTAAGAAAAGTGGAAAAAGAAATTCTACTGATAGTATTAAAGTAGAAGATATTAATAAATTTTTTCCTCCAGTTGAAATAGATACCGAATCTTACGAAAACTTTAAAGAAAATGAGTTTGAAAGCGCAAAGTCCAATCCGGTTTCTACTTTTTCGATAGATGTAGATAATGCTTCATATACTAATATCAGACGTTTTATCAATAATGGGCAAACCGTTCCGAAAGATGCGGTGAGAATTGAAGAAATGATTAATTTCTTTAAATACGATTATCCGAAACCAAACGGACAACATCCGTTTTCGATTCATACCGAATACAGTGATGCGCCTTGGAATCCGAATCATAAATTGTTGCGCATTGCCTTGCAAGGAAAAGAAATTCCGACTGATAACCTGCCGAAATCGAATTTTGTTTTCTTAGTTGATGTTTCAGGTTCTATGGAAGCTCCTAATAAACTTCCGTTATTAAAATCTTCGATGAAAGTTTTGTTAGATGAACTTCGTGAAGAGGATAGAGTTTCGATTGTGTATTATGCTAATAATGTTGGTGTGTTGCTTGAACCTACTAAGGCGGCAGACAAAAAGAATATAATTGAGGCTATTGATAAAATGAATGCCAGCGGTGGAACTTCTGGTGGGGCAGGTTTAGAATTAGCTTACCAAATGGCTGAAAAATATTTTGTAAAAGGAGGAAATAACCGAATTATTTTAGCAACAGACGGAGATTTCAACATCGGAAAATCGTCTGATAAAGAAATGCAGGAACTCATTGAAGAAAAGCGTAAAAGTGGTGTTTTCCTGACTTGTCTTGGTTTCGGGATGGGAAATTACAAAGACAGCAAGATGATGACATTGTCTAAAAAAGGAAACGGAAACTATGCATATATCGATAATATTCAAGAAGCGAATCGCTTTTTGGGCAAAGAGTTTAAAGGCAGTATGTATGCCATTGCCAAAGATGTGAAAATTCAGATTGAATTTAATCCTACTCATGTTCAGGCGTATCGATTGATTGGCTACGAAATGCGAAAACTCAGAAATGATGATTTCACTAACGATGCCATCGATGCCGGAGAACTTGGAAGCGGACATACCGTTACAGCATTATATGAAGTGATTCCGAGTGGCGTGAAAAGCGAGTTTTACAAATATGAAAATGATTTGAAATACACTCAAAATACATCTACTACCAACTTTCAGAATGAACTTGCAACAGTGAAATTCCGTTATAAAAAACCGGACGGCGATAAAAGTATAGAGATGGTTCATACGATACAGAATGTGTCGAAAGAGTTGAAATTTGTCTCTAAAGACTTTAAGTTTGCTACATCGGTGGCTTGGTTTGGACTTAAGCTTCGCGATTCAAAACTAATATCAAATAAGAATAGCCAAGAGATTATTAAACTTGCCCAGGAAGGATTACAAAATGATTCCGATGGTTACAAAGCGGAGTTTATAAGGTTAGTGAAAAGTGTTAAATAAATAAGTGAAACCTCTCTTTTTGAGAGGTTTTTTATTTATAGAAATAATATTTGTTATATTGCTAGCTAAAATTTATGATTTCATAACAAATGACAAACAGTAGATTTTGGGTTAGTATTTACGTCCTGATGTTTTGTGTTTTTTTCTATAAAAGTGCTGCACAAGACTATAATTCTATCGTAAACAAAGACCGAAAAGAATGGCATAAATTACTGCACAAAAATCTCTATACCAACGAACAACTCCGCAAAGATTCTGTTGCTTTTTTTAAAGAAGTAGATAAACTACGCACAGCAGCCCAAAAAGCGAAGGATGCTCAATTGCTGTTGGAGGCAAAATTTTTAAAGTACAACTATTTGTCTTCTCGCAATTATTCGCATTATTTAGAGGAGATGTTGGAGCTAAAAAAGGAAATTGACAAAGAGCAAATTCCGCAACTTCAAGCCAGAATGGCTCAAGCCCTTGGGTTTTATTATTATTACGAAGTAAATCGAGTAGAAAAAGCCGTAGAGAGTTTTGCTGAATCCTATCAGTATATCAAAAAAACAACTTTGTCTGACTTGCCCGATAAGCAAGAGATGATTTTCAACATAGCACTTAATTATTATCTGACCGGATATTATGATACGGCATTAGAGTATCTCGAAATTGCCAAACAATACACCAACGATTATTATCCGCATCTTCCACTAGTGATTTACAATATGCAAGGGATGATTTATTTGGACAAAAATCAGTTGGACAATGCCATTCTGAAATTTAAAGAAGTAGAAAGTAAAGCCCGTCAAGAAAATAGAATTTTGTGGGTAAGGATAGCGCAAAACAGTTTAGCCAATGCGTATTATTTGCAAGGAAATTATGCAAAAGCCTTAGCGGAGACTAACTGGACTTCGGATGAGCCTCTAACGAATGAGAATGTTCCGGTAGTGGTGAAAAGACAAATTTTGCGCAGTGATATCTACAGAGATTTAAAACAACCGGAAAAGGCGCTAGTAGAAATCGAAAAATTAGAACAAATACTTGAGGAGAATAATAAATCCATTCATGAACGTATTGAAAGACCCGAAAAGATTTTGTATCTCCGTGCCTACGCCAAAGGGTTAAAAGGAGAATATGAAGAAGGATATGCACTAATGAGTGAAGCTTTGAACGAAGCACATAAGTTTTTCACTTCTCGTAATTCAGAACAGATTAAAAAAGCCGAAACCAAGGAGCTAATTGATAAATACTTCAGCCAGCAAAAAGAATTGGAATATGTCAACAAGCGCAATGAAATTATCAGAATAGGAGTAACGCTGATTATAATTTTATTTTTAATTATTTTTTATATTCTCTTTCAGCGTCAAAGAATTGTTTTCAAAAAAAGACAACTTCAGCTCGAGCTTGATAAACAACGAATCAATCAAGAGTTGGAAACAGCTTCCGAAAGGCTTGAATTCCTTACGCAATCGTTATTGGATAAAAACATTGAGCTTCAAAATTATCAAGAAGAGCTCCTGCAAATGGAACAACATAATATAGATAATTCGGTAATCACGCAAAGAGAAAATCATCTTCGTAAATTGATGTCAGCTGCTATAATTACTGATGAAAAGTGGATTGAATTCAAAAAAGCATTTGAAAAAGTACATAGCAATTTTATAGACAATCTCAAACGAAAATTACCTCATTTGACCGAAGCCGAAGTGCGGTATATTGTGCTTCGAAAATTAAATTTAACACCAAAAGAAATTGCTGCCCTTTTGGCAATCCAACCTGATAGTATTCGATTGTATCGCTATAGAATTCGTAAAAAGCATGACATAGAAGATGATAGTTGTCTAGAAAAAATCATCTCAAATACCCCATAAATAAAGGATTTTTTAAATTGTAACGATTTAGTAACGGTGTTTTCTTTAACATTTCATTACAAATAATTTTCTTTGCTACAGAATGAATAATAAAATTGATTGGCGATGAAAATTATTTATCTATTAAAAAGATCGATTGTTATACTTGCAGCTTACTTAAAAAATAGTTTTGAAAGTCATTTGTCTTAATAAAAATAAAAATGAGTTGGGTTGACAAGCTTGTAATTCTTGTTATTTTCACAGGTAGTTTTATTCTTGTGCGAGATAGTATTGTGGTTTATCTAAGGCGAAGAAAAAAATTAAAACGTAAAAATAGACTTATACACAAGTAGCAATCAGTAGTAAAATAAAGGTTTGTTTATAGAGTTTCTTCGGCGATTCAATAAGATTTTTTAGAGTTGATCTTATTGATTTTGCCGAAGTTTTTTTTTAAAAACTATTTAATTGTTTTGGTTTTTCGACATAGTAATTAGTGCCTAAAATATTAAAAAAGGAATTGCCTACAAATACTAAAATTTTATTTCATTATAATTTTCCATAAAGAGCTATTTGTTAGCTCTTTTTTTGTGCGAGAATACTTCTAGCGAATGTGCTAAAACGGTGTTTACTTTTTCAACTAATTAACTATCTTTGCCTACTTATAATTTCGAAGATGAAGAATATCCGCAACTTTTGTATAATTGCCCATATTGACCACGGAAAAAGCACCTTGGCCGACAGATTGTTAGACTTTACTCAAACGGTAACCGAGCGAGAAAAGCAAGCACAACTTTTGGATAATATGGATTTGGAACGTGAAAGAGGAATTACCATTAAATCTCACGCGATTCAGATGGATTATGAGTATAAAGGCGAAAAATATATTTTAAATCTAATCGATACTCCCGGACACGTAGATTTCTCTTATGAAGTGTCGCGTTCTATTGCGGCTTGTGAAGGAGCTTTGCTTATTGTTGATGCTGCTCAAAGCATTCAAGCACAAACGATTTCGAATCTTTATTTAGCATTGGAGAATGATTTAGAAATTATTCCGGTATTGAATAAAGTAGATTTACCTTCGGCGAATCCGGAAGAAGTAAGCGATGATATTGTTGATTTATTAGGATGTAAATTAGAGGATATTATCCATGCTTCGGGTAAAACCGGATTTGGGGTGGATAAAATTTTAGAAGCCATTATCGAAAAAATTCCTGCCCCTAAAGGCAATCCAGACGAACCACTGCAGGCACTTATTTTTGACTCGGTTTATAATCCGTTTCGCGGAATCGAAGTAATTTTCAGAGTGATAAACGGTTCGATTACCAAAGGTCAGAAAATCAAATTTATGGCTACCGGTAATGAATATTTTGCTGATGAAGTAGGAACGCTAAAACTCAATCAAGTGCCGAAAAACAGCATCGGCTCTGGTGATGTTGGGTATTTGATTTCAGGAATTAAAGAAGCCAAAGAAGTAAAAGTAGGTGATACCGTTACAGACGCTAAAACGCCAACTCAAAATATGATTACGGGTTTTGAAGATGTAAAACCAATGGTATTTGCAGGGATTTATCCGGTAGATACAGAAGATTACGAAGAACTTCGCGCTTCAATGGAAAAGTTACAGCTCAACGATGCTTCGCTTGTCTTTACAGCCGAAAGTTCTGCGGCCTTAGGTTTTGGTTTCCGTTGTGGATTCTTAGGAATGTTACACATGGAAATCATCCAAGAACGTCTGGAGAGAGAGTTCAATATGACCGTTATCACTACGGTTCCCAACGTATCTTATCTAGCTTACACCAAAAAAGATCCTGAAACACCTTTTATCGTTAATAACCCATCCGACTTACCTGAGCCATCTCGATTAGATAGGGTAGAAGAGCCTTACATTAAAGCTACTATCATTACCAAAGCTGATTTTGTGGGTAACGTAATGAGTTTGTGTATCGAAAAACGTGGTCAAATCACTAACCAAACCTATTTGACTACCGAGCGTGTAGAGCTTACTTTTGATATGCCATTGGCTGAGATTGTGTTTGATTTTTACGATAGATTAAAAACAGTTTCAAAAGGATATGCGTCGTTTGATTACCATCCAATTGGTATGCGCGTGTCTAAATTAGTGCGTTTGGATGTACTTCTGAACGGGCAAAATGTTGATGCCCTTTCGGCACTTATCCACGAAGATAATGCGTATCACATTGGTAAAAAAATGTGTGAAAAACTAAGAGAACTTATCCCAAGACAACAATTCGATATCCCGATTCAGGCAGCTATCGGAGTAAAAGTAATTGCTCGTGAAACCATTAAAGCACTTCGTAAAGACGTTACAGCTAAGTGTTACGGAGGAGATATTTCGCGTAAGCGTAAACTACTCGAAAAGCAAAAAGCTGGTAAAAAACGTATGCGTCAGGTAGGGAATGTAGAGATTCCGCAATCAGCGTTTATGGCTGTTTTGAAGTTGAATGATTAAAACCCAATTCTTTTGTCGTTCTGAACGAAACATTCTGAAGTGAAGAATCGGATGAGAAAAGAAATTAAAATAGTTACACAAAAAATCCTGCACTAAGCAGGATTTTTTTATAAAATTAAATGACTAATCAATGTTTTTTGTCATTCTGAACAGAACAACGTGAAGTGAAGAATCTCAAGTATAATATTACCCTTCAAACACATCTGCCCCAACAGCATCTTCCACCGAAAATTCTCCGATTTTAGTTCTGCGAAGAGCCGATAAATGCGCACCAGAATTCAGCGCTAAACCGAAGTCATACGCCAAAGAGCGAATATAGGTTCCTTTGCTGCATACGACTCTAAATTCTACTTGCGGGAAATCAATTTTGGTGATTTCAAATTCGTGAATCGTTACTTTTCGGGCTAGAATCTCGACTTCTTCTCCTGCGCGAGCGTGTTCATATAAGCGTTTTCCGTCCTTTTTCAAAGCCGAAAAAACCGGTGGTTTTTGATCAATTTCGCCGATGAATTGTTGGGTAGTTTCTCTAATCAGATCTTCAGTAATATGTTCGGTCGGATAAGTTTTATCCACTTGGGTTTCTAAGTCATAAGAAGGAGTGGTAGCTCCGAGCGTAATTATTCCGGTATATTCTTTAACCATCCCTTGAAGTTCCGGTATTCTCTTGGTGAATTTTCCGGTGCAAATAATCAGTAATCCGCTAGCTAGTGGGTCAAGCGTGCCCGCGTGCCCGATTTTAAAAGATTTCGGAAGGTTGTATTTTCGCTTTAAAGCGTATTTGATTTTATTTACAGCCTGAAAAGAGCTCCACGTTAGCGGTTTATCAATAAGTAATATTTTGCCTTGTTGGTAGGGATTTTGTGTGTTTTCTTCCATGGATTAGGAATTGTAAAAATAAACCAGCAATACAATTCCGATAATGATTCTATACCATCCCCAGAATTTGAATCCGTATTTAGCCAGTACTGCGATAAAAGTTTTAACGGCAATAAGTGCAACAATAAATGCAATGATGTTCCCTAGAAAAAAAACTTTGATGTTTTCTGGAGTTGCCATAATCATTTCGTAGCCTTTCTGCGCATGGTCAGTTCCTTCGCCCCAAGTTTTTACAAATATCGAATACACTGTTACAGCAAGCATAGTCGGAACCGCCAAAAAGAATGAAAATTCGGCTGCAGCTTTACGCGAAAGCCCTTGTGTCATTCCGCCAATTATCGAAGCTGCCGAACGCGAAGTTCCGGGCATCATCGCCAGACATTGCCAAAATCCAATCACGATTCCTTTTGGGATAGTAATTTCTTTTTCGTCATGAATTCTTGGATTTTTAAACCAATTATCTACAAAAAGTAATATGATGCCACCCAAAACCAATACTGCCGAAATAGCAATTTGATTTCCTAAAACCGCTTCGATTTTATCATCAAATAAATACCCCAAAACCAGTGCCGGAAGTACTGCACAAGCCAATTTGATATAAAAACTTAGATTTTTAAAGTCAAAAAACTTTCTCCAATACAATACTACGATAGATAGAATGGCTCCGAATTGTATAGAAACCTGAAACATTTTCAAGAATTCAGTTTCTTCCATCCCCATTAGCGAGGCAATAAAGCCCATGTGAGCTGTAGAAGAAATCGGTAAATATTCGGTAAGACCTTCAATAATGGCAATAATGATGGCTTGTAATATATCCATTATTCAGCTTTTTTATCTTTTTTGAAAATAGAATAAAAACAAACCCCAAGCCCAAGTAGAATTAATGCTGGCGAAAGGTGAATTCTGCGGAAACTGAAAATATCTTCGCTAAATTCGTTAGGGTTATCATTGCCACCGCCTACCATCAGGATAAAGCCCAAGGCAACAATCGCAATACCGATTAATAAAATTTTATAGTTGGATTTACTGAATAAAAATTCGTCTTTCATAAAATTAGTTTTTGGTTTAGTACAGATTATCAGTTCTTAGATTCAGGAATCGTTGCGTAGCAAAGAAAGTTCCTATCCAAGTGATGATTATTCCAAACAGGATTACTCCGCCGAATACAATCCCCATTGCTTGATAATCTTCTAAAAATTTAAATTGAGGGAATTTCTGGTCCACATAATACAATACCCAATACAAGGCAGCAATTGCCAAGATGGCTCCGAAAATTCCAAGTTGAATATTTCTCCAAATAAATGGTCTTCTGATGAATGATTTGGTCGCTCCAACCATTTGCATCGTTTTGATGATAAATCGATTCGAATATACCGAAAGACGCAACGAACTGTTGATTAAAAGAATAGCAATTAGGCAAAAGAATCCGGAAATGATAAGCATCCAGAACGTAATTTTCTTGATGTTTTCGTTTACCATATCCACTAGCACGTTGTCATAGTTTACGCTTTTGACGTTGTGGCGAGCCTTGATTTCGCTTACTATTTTCGACAAACTGTCCGAAACTACATAATCCGCTTTTAGTCTCAAATCGTATGAATCTGATAGCGGATTAGCTCCTAAATGCGCTACAAAGTCTTCTCCAAGTTCAGTTTGATGTTGCTCAGCAGCTTTTTCTTTAGTGACAAATTCTGCTTTATTTACAAATTGTTTGCTTAGGATAAAATTTGAAAAACTGTCGATCGATTCTTTCGGACTATCTTTTTCAAAAAAGATTGTCATCGGAATTTCTTGCTTGAAGTTATCGGATAATTTTTTAGAATTAATCACAAATAATCCTAATACTCCTAACAAAAAAAGAACTAAAAATATACTTAAAACGACCGAAAAATAAGATGAAATTAATCTTCTTTTCTGATATTTTTCGAATGATGAAGCCATAAACCTAGAATTAAGTCGTAAAAGTAATAAAATTCCGTTTAACTATTTCGTCTTGCAAGTCTTAGTTTCTTTAAAACTGCCGAAAATCTATTTTATTGTATTTTAAAAATTTAAAACATTCGGATTGTTTTTGGTTTATATTTGTTAAAATAAAAGGTGAATTATAAATATAAAATAAACGTAAAAAGCTAAAAATGTATAGTGAAACATTTACGTTATTTGTTTAACCAATTATTGCAAATTCAATTCTAATAAAATCCTTCTTATGTCTGCAAAACGTCTTCTCAGTCTTGTGTTGTTGGTGTTGTTTATTCAATCGTGTAAAAAACCCGCTTCCGAATTTGAATCTGAATTTTCATTGTATCAAGATTATATCTCGAGTTTTACTTCGGGCTTGGTTTCGACGCATACTGATATTCGCGTAGGTTTTACTTTTGATAAACCCGAATGGGAAAAAGGACAAGAATTGCCTAAAGATTTGTTTGATATTAGCCCATCGGTTAAAGGAAAAGTCGTTGCTTTATCCAACAATACTATTGCTTTTGTGCCGAGCGAAAAACTAAAAGAAAATACCGAATACCGTATTTCTCTTAAACTCGGAAATCTGATTCAGGTTTCTAAAGAACTATCAGAATTTCGTTTTACCATTAAGACATTTCAACAGGATTTTGTAGTGAAAACCGCCGATTTACAATCGTACAACAAAGATTATCAATACCTGAATGCCGTATTGCAAACCAGCGATTTTATGGATATAAAGACGGCTTCTCAGCTAGTCGAAGTTACTCAAAATGGCAAAAAACTAAAGGTTAAATTTGACAAAGTCACTCGTGAAACTACCGAATTTAATTTTTTAATCGATAGTATTTATCGTGAAGAAAGCGATGCTAAAATTTTGATTTCTTGGAACGGAAAGCCTTTTGGTATTAACAGAAAAGGCGAAAAGGAGTATGAAATTTCTGGCAAAAATAACTTCAAAGTAGTGAATGTTCGCGTAGGCGATGAAAACAATCAATCGCTCTTTATCAATTTCTCTGATCCGGTGATGAAAGGCCAATATCTGGATGGATTGATTCAGCTCGAAAAAACGGATAATCTTCGTTTTGCTACCGAAGGAAATCTAGTGAAAGTATTTTTTGAAGAACCGCTGAAAGGATTATTGCAATTAGATGTTTTCCAAGGAATACAGAGCGAAGATGGGTATAAGATGAAAAAGAATTATACGACTAAAGTCGATTTTCAACAGATAAAACCCAACGTTCGTTTCATCAAAAACGGAACTATATTGCCGAGTTCAAACAACTTAAAAATTAATTTTCAGGCGGTGAATCTCAAAGCAATTGATGTGAAGATTTATAAAATTCATTCGAATAACGTTTTGCAGTTTCTTCAAGATAATGAACTCAACGGAAAACACAATTTGCGCAAAGTAGCCACTCCTGTTGCTCACAAAACCATTAATTTGCTATCGCACAATTTGGTCAATTATAGCAAATGGAACTCTTTTGCGCTCGATTTAGAACGAATTATCAAACCAGAAAAAGGAGCTATTTACCGGGTAGAAATGTCATTCAAGAAATCCTATTCGTTGTATAAATGCAAAGAAAGTGAGGAAAATGATAGAGATATAGAGGAAGAAAGTACCGATGATTTCGAAGTGCGTTCTTCCGAAGGATATGATTATTACGATTATTATTGGTATGACGATTACAATTGGCAAGACCGTCAAGATGCTTGTTCTGATTCGTATTTCAGACGTGGTGCTGTGGGTACGAATGTGCTGGCAACTAACCTCGGAGTAATTGTAAAACGAGGTGAAAACGGAAGTTATTTTGTGGCGGTGTCTGATATTGTAACTACTGATCCGGTTTCGGGAGCTAAAGTAGATCTGTATGATTATCAACAACAAAAACTGACGGAAGGAAAAACTTCTTCTGAAGGAACGCTGAATCTCGAAACCCAGCGATATGCTTATTTTGCTTTGGTAAATAAAGGTGATGAATCGACGTATGTCCGCCTAGATGAAGGAACAAGTCTTTCGGTGAGCAATTTTGACGTATCGGGCAAAAAACTGCAACAAGGCCTCAAAGGATTTATCTATGGTGAGCGTGGCGTGTGGAGACCCGGAGATTCTATCTTTCTGTCTTTTATTCTCAATGATGCCGACAGTAAAATCCGCAAAAAACACCCGATAAAACTTGTGCTCAACGATCCGCAAGGCAAAACGATGTTCGAAACCGTAACGCCGTCCGTAGAAAGCAATCACTATAAGTTTATCATCCCGACACGCTCCGATTATCCGACCGGAAGTTGGGAGGCGATTGTGAGTGTAGGAGGAGCCAAGTTCTACAAACGCATTTCTATCGAAACCATAAAACCGAACCGCCTAAAAATCAAAAGTTCGTTTAATACGAAAGAAATTTCTCCTATTTCGCTTTCGACCAACACCATCCAAGTGAATTGGTTGCACGGTGCAGTGGCTAAGGATTTAAAAGTAGAAGTGCAGGCAAAATACACCGCTCAGAAGACGGCTTTCAAAGGTTACGAAAAATATGCGTTCGATAATCCCGTATATCCTTTCCAGACGGAAGAAAACAATGTGTTTAGTGGTAAAACCGATGAAAATGGAATGTTGTCGTATAATTTCCAACCCAAAATCACTTCTCAAGCACCCGGAAAGCTCAAAGCGACTTTTATGACAAAAGCCTATGAAAATGGAGGCGACTTCTCTACGGATGTATTTTCGATAGATTATTCTCCGTATACGACTTATGTTGGGTTAAAAATGCCGGAACCTAATAAATACGGATTGCTCGAGACAGGAAAAAGCAATCGATTTGAAGTGGTTACGTTAGACTCCAACGGAAAGCCGAAACAAGTAAACGGACTGAAGGCTAAAGTTTATAAAATCGACTGGAGATGGTGGTGGGACGCTTCGTACGATAACCTATCGAGTTATGTGTCTTCTAGTTCAAAACAGATTTTTAAAACCTTTACGCTCAATACCAATGCAAGCGGAAAAGCTAGCTTTGAGTTCACTTGTGACGATAACCAATGGGGAAGATATTTGATTTATGTGACCGATGAAGATTCCGGACATGCGACCGGACAGACTGTATTGATAGACTGGCCGTATTGGAGTGGTAAAACCCGAAATACAGATGCATCTTTTGCGACGATGCTTACGCTTTCTACCGATAAAAAAAGCTATGAAGTAGGGCAAACCGCTCAGATTTCATTCCCTTCGAGTCAAGGCGGACGAGCACTTATTTCGATAGAAGACGGAGTAAAAGTGGTGCAAACACTATGGGCTAATACCGCTCAGGGCGAAACTAAAGTAAATCTTCCGATTACTTCTGCAATGGCTCCGAATGTGTTTATTCATATTACTTTGTTGCAACCGCATGCTTCTACTAGTAACGATTCACCCATCCGTTTGTACGGCATCGTACCTATTGAGGTGATTGATAAAAACACCAAACTGGAACCACAAATTCAGATGCCAAGTGTGTTGAAGCCTCAAGACAAATTTACGTTGAAAGTAAATGAAAAGTCCGGCAAACCAATGACTTATACTATTGCTATTGTCGATGAAGGATTATTGGATTTGACCCGATTCAAAACGCCGAATCCGTGGGGAGAGTTTTATTCGCGTCAGGCATTGGGCGTAAAAACTTGGGATATTTATGACGAAGTAATCGGAGCCTACGGCGGAAAAATCAATCAGATTTTCTCCATCGGAGGAGATGAGGATTTGATGGGAGCCAATGCTCAAAAAGCTAACCGATTTAAACCTTGTGTGATTTATTTAGGACCATTCACACTAGCTAAAGGACAAACGACGTCCCATACGATACAAATGCCGAATTACATCGGTTCAGTGCGCACTATGGTCGTAGCTGCAGAGGTAACCACCGAAGCTTATGGAAGTGCTGAGAAAACCACTCCGGTACGTAAACCGCTGATGACATTGGCTTCTTTCCCTCGCAAAGTGTCGCAAGGAGAGAAAATAACGCTTCCGGTAACTGTTTTTGCGATGGAGAATCAGGTAAAAAACGTAAATGTTCAAATAAAAACCAATAACAAAATCAAAGTAGTGGGGCAGGCAAGTCAATCGCTGTCGTTTGCTTCGCCGGATGAGAAAATGGCGTATTTCGATTTACAGGTAACCGATGCTACGGGAATAGGAAAAATCGAAGTCATTGCCATTTCGGGAACCGAAAAATCGACCTATCAGTTAGAATTTGACGTTACCAATCCGAATCCGGTAACACACGAATATGTGGATTTGGTACTCGAGCCTAACAGTACCCGTTCGATTGATTTCAAAACGTTCGGTATTGCAGGTAGTAATTTGGCGAAACTAGAGGTGTCATCACTCCCGACTATTGACCTGAACCGAAGATTGGATTATCTGATTCAGTATCCTCACGGATGCTTGGAGCAAACCACTTCAGCTGTTTTCCCTCAATTATATCTCAGTGAGTTAGTTGATTTGTCAGAAAATAGAAAATCTACTATTGAGTATAATGTGAAAGAAGCCGTCAACAAACTCTTATCTCATCAATTGTCAAACGGAGGTTTTACATATTGGAGTGGACAAAACTACGCCGAGGATTGGAGTACATCGTATGTCGGGCACTTCTTGATAGAAGCCGAGAAAAAAGGATATGTGCTTCCATCTAGTTTTAAATCGAAATGGATAGCTTATCAGCAAAGAGCAGCCAAAGAATGGCGATTCAATGCGAGTTATCGCAACGATATAGCGCAAGCATATCGATTGTACACTTTAGCCCTTGCTGGCTCACCTGATATGGGTTCTATGAATAGACTCAGAGAAACAGTAGGCATTTCCAATCAAGCCAAGTTAAGATTGGCGGCAGCTTATGCCTTATCAGGTCAGAAACAAGCCGCTGTAAATTTGGTCAACACAAGCTCTATGGATGATTTGGATAATTATTATTACTATGGTTCTTCGGAGCGTAATAGAGCGATGGCTCTCGAATCCTATATCTTGATGGGAGATAACAAAAAGGCATTCCAACTGGCTCAGCAACTAGCTACTTCGCTTTCGTCGGACACTTGGATGAGCACGCAGACTACAGCTTATTCACTGTATGCAATGAGTAAATTCGCTCTGAAAAATGGAGGGAAAGGAATAAATATTACTTATACCGATAAGGGAAAAACACATTCGATTTCTACTCCAAAATCATTTGCCGATAGAGCCTTGGATGTGTCTAAATCACAACAGAGTGTAACGCTGAAAAACAATAAGGACAATACCATATATGTGCGTATCACCACTAGTGGAATTCTTCCGATAGGGGAAGAAAAAGTGTTGCAAGGCAAGCTCACGTCGACCGTATTATATGAAAACCGTGATTCGGAAGCGATTGATATGACTCAAATCAGTCAAGGAACTGAAGTGGTAGCACGAATTACCGTTAAAAACACATCTAATGAACGCGTGCAGAATATCGCTCTAACGCAAATCGTTCCGTCTGGATTTGAGATTGTCAATATGCGATATACTGATTTTGGCAGTTTTGCCAATAATAAAGCCGATTATATCGATATTCGTGATGATCGCACTAACTTCTATTTCCCGCTCAATGCCGGAGAGAGCAGAACTTTCAAAGTTTTGATTAATGCTTCGTACTTGGGTAAATACTATTTGCCGGGTGTTCAGGCAGAGGCGATGTATGACAATACCTATTCGACCAGAACCAAAGGAATGTGGATTGAGATAGTAAAGTAGGTGGTAGCTAGATTAATTCGTTGGATAAAGAAAAATAGGGTAAAATCGGCAGTAGTTTTCCTACTGCTGATTGCCTATTATTTTTGCCTTCCGAGGACTTTGTTTGATAGTTCTTATGCTACCGTTATCGAGTGCAAAGACGGGGAATTGCTGGGTGCTAAAATTGCCGATGACGGACAGTGGCGCTTCCCGCAATCGGACAGTGTGCCCGAAAAGTTCAAGACTTGTATTATTGCTTTTGAAGACCAACATTTTTACAAACATCTTGGGATAAATCCGGTGTCTATTTTTAAAGCTTTTCGTGAAAATCAGAAATCGGGCAAAGTCATTCGAGGCGGAAGTACCCTAACGCAACAAGTCATCCGTTTATCCAGAGGAAATAAAAAAAGAAATTATTCCGAAAAACTTATCGAAGCTGTACTTGCCACCCGATTGGAACTGAGATATTCTAAAGAGAAAATTTTAGCGCTTTATACTTCGCATGCTCCTTTTGGTAGTAATGTGGTAGGATTAGAGATGGCTGCGTGGCGTTATTTCGGGGTGAAACCTCATCAGCTCTCTTGGGCAGAAGCAGCTACGCTGGCTGTATTGCCAAATGCACCGAGCCTTATTTATCCCGGAAAAAATCAAGAGCAATTGCTCCGAAAGCGCAACCGATTGCTCAAAAAGCTCTATGAGCAAGCGGCGATTGATGAGCTTACGTATGAATTATCCATAGCCGAGCCACTTCCGCAAAAACCTTTTGATGTCCCTCAACTTGCACCGCATTTGCTGGAGAGAGTAGTTCGCGAAAACAAAGGCAAGCGCATTCGAACAACAATCAATCTTGATATACAAACCCGAGCAAATGATATAGCGGCAACTTATTACCACCAGTACAAGCAAAACGAAATTTATAATTTGGCTATACTTGTTGTAGAAGTCGGCTCGCGCAATGTAGTGGCGTATGTAGGCAATTCGCCAACAGATATAAGGCATAAAAAAGATGTAGATATCATTCCGGCGCCGCGCAGTACCGGAAGCGTTCTAAAGCCTTTGTTGTATGCATCTATGCTTGACGAAGGATATATTTTGCCTCATTCGTTAGTGGCTGATATTCCGACTCAGATTTCGGGGTATGCTCCTCAGAATTTTAGTAACACTTTTGACGGAGCCGTGCCTGCTAGTCGCGCACTTTCGCGTTCGCTCAATATTCCGGCTGTATTGATGCTGCAAGACTATGGGGTGTACAATTTTTATGACAAATTACAGAAGTACAAACTCAAAAACATCGACCGTCATCCGACACATTACGGATTGTCTTTGATTTTGGGCGGAGCCGAGAGCAATCTGTGGGATTTGTGCAAAACCTATGCTTCGCTTTCGTCCACTTTGATTCATTATACTCAAAACAGCAGCATTTATCGCAAAAATGAGTTTTCGGATTTGAATATTTATGCCGATAGAACCTTGGATTTTGGTCAAGTTTCAGGCAAAAAAAACATCGTAGGAGCCGGAGCAATTTATCTCACCTACAAAGCCATGCGCGAGGTGAATCGTCCGGAAGGCGGAGAGAGTTGGAAGTTTTATGATTCGTCTATTCCGGTGGCTTGGAAAACCGGAACCAGCTTCGGAAATCGCGATGCTTGGGCGATTGGTTCAACAAAGAATTATGTAGTAGGTGTCTGGGTAGGGAACGCAACCGGAGAAGGTCGCCCGGAGCTTACCGGTGTGAGCAGTGCTGCCCCCATATTGTTTGATGTTTTTTCTGGACTGAAAAAATCTTCTTGGTTTGAGATGCCGTATGATGATTTGCAGCAAGCGGATCTTTGTGCTGTAAGCGGAAATTTAGCTTCGGATTATTGTCCTGTAACTAAAGAATATATTCCGGCGGGGGAGCATTTTACTAAAATCTGTTCGTATCACAAACTGATTCATTTGGATAAAACCGAAAAATATAGAGTGAATTCGTCTTGCGAGTCGGTAGAGAATATCGTGAGTAAACCTTGGTTTGTGCTTCCGCCTGTGATGCAATGGTATTACAAAACCAAAAATGCGGATTATATGGATTTGCCGCCATTTCGAGAAGATTGCATGGTAGTGCAAACACATCAGCTGGATTTTATTTATCCGCGTGCGGATAGCAAGATTTATTTGACCAAGAATTTCGACAGCCAGATTCAGCCGGTTGTCTTGAAAATTGCTCATTCTAACCCAAAGGCTACCGTGTATTGGTATTTGGATAATATCTATTTGGGCGAAACCCAAGATTTTCATCAAATGCAAGTAATAGCTCAGCCCGGAGAGCATCGCATCACAGTAGTAGACGGCTCTGGAGTTGAAATATCCAAAAAAATAGAATTTGTAGACTAATAGTTATCATATTAACATTAATTCTTATTTAACTTTTGTTATAATACGTTTCATTTTAAAATATTATTTTTGCTAACATCTTAAACAACTTAATTCAATGAAAAAAGTTCTAATTCCAGTTTTTATTATGGCTGCTATTGTTTCCTGTAAAAATGAAAAACAAGAAGAAGTAGCTCAGATTACTTATCCTCAGACCAAAAAAGTAGATACGGTAGACACCTATTTTGGTACAGAAATTAAAGATCCTTACAGATGGTTAGAAGACGACCGTTCTGAAGAAACTGCGGCTTGGGTGAAAGCTCAAAACGAAGTAACATTTGGGTATTTGGAGAAAATCCCTTTCCGTGGTGATATCAAAAAACGTTTGGAAGACCTTTGGAATTATGAGAAAATCGGAGCTCCGTTTGTAGAAGGTGATTATACGTTCTATTACAAAAATGACGGACTTCAAAACCAATATGTGTTATACAGAAAACACAAAGACGGAAAAGAAGAAGTATTCTTAGACCCGAATACCTTCTCTGCTGATGGTTCTACATCGCTAGCGGATATGGCTTTTTCGAAAGACAGCAAAACGGTAGCTTATGCTATTTCTGAAGGTGGTAGCGATTGGAGAAAAGTAATCATCATGGATGTGGAATCTAAAAAAATATTAGAAGACACGCTTATCGATATTAAATTCAGCGGACTTTCTTGGAAAGGTAACGAAGGATTCTATTATTCTAGTTATGACAAACCAAAAGGAAGTGAGCTATCGGCTAAAACTGACCAACACAAACTATATTACCACAAACTAGGTACGCCTCAAAAAGAGGATAAAGTAGTTTTCGGTCTTGATCAAAAAAGACGTTATGTAGGTGGTTCAGTAACCGAAGATGATAAATATTTGGTGATTACAGCGGCTACTTCGACTTACGGAAACGAACTTTATATTAAAGATTTAACCAATCCGAACAGTAAAACAGTTGCTCTTGTAAATAATTTTGACAACAGTTCATACGTTATTGAAAGCCAAGGTGACAAACTATTTATTGTTACTGATAAAGACGCTCCGAACAGCAAAATCGTAATTGCAGACGCTAAAAATCCTTCTGCTGCATGGGTAGATTTCATCGCAGAGACTGAAAACGTACTTACGCCATCAACCGGAGGAGGATATTTCTTTGCACATTATATGAAAGATGCGATTTCGCAAGTAAAACAATACGACTACAACGGTAAATTAGTAAGAGAAATCGAACTTCCGGGTGTAGGGACTGTATCTGGTTTAGGAGGTAAAAAAGAAGATGAGAAGTTGTATTACTCATTCACCAACTACATCACTGCCGGAACAATTTATTCATACGAGCCAAAATCAGGAAAATCTGAGGTGTATGAGAAATCTAAAGCTAAATTCAACTCAGACGAATATGAATCAAAACAAGTATTCTATACGTCTAAAGACGGAACTAAAGTTCCGATGATTATTTCGTACAAAAAAGGATTAAAACTTGACGGAACTAACCCAACGATGTTATATGGCTACGGAGGATTTAACGTAAGTCTTACGCCAAGTTTCTCTATTGCTAATGCCGTATGGATGGAAAACGGTGGAGTATATGCTGTTCCAAACCTAAGAGGTGGAGGAGAATATGGTAAAAAATGGCACGTAGCCGGAACGCAAATGCAAAAACAAAACGTATTTGACGACTTCATCGCTGCGGCTGAATACCTAATCAAAGAAGGATATACCTCATCAGAAAACTTAGCTATCCGCGGAGGTTCTAACGGAGGATTATTAGTAGGAGCGTGTATGACACAACGTCCTGAATTATTCAAAGTAGCGCTTCCTGCAGTAGGAGTAATGGATATGTTGCGTTACCATACCTTCACAGCAGGTGCGGGATGGGCGTATGACTACGGAACTGCTGAAGATAGCAAAGAGATGTTTGACTATTTATTGAATTATTCTCCGGTTCACAACGTAAAAGAAGGAGTACAATATCCGGCGACTATGGTTACTACGGCAGACCATGACGATAGAGTAGTACCGGCGCACAGCTTCAAATTCGCTGCTGAATTACAAGCGAAACAAACCGGAACAAATCCTGTATTGATTCGCATTGATGTAAATGCAGGTCACGGTGCCGGAAAACCTCTTTCGAAAACTATCGAAGAGATGGCAGACCTTCAGGCATTCACCCTTTACAATATGGGTGTTAGAAAATTAGGTAAATAATCGAGTAAAACACCTTATAAATAAAAATCCGAATCAATTTGATTCGGATTTTTTTATTTTTCACCTATGCGGAGGTGTAATTGTTTGAAGTATTTCAAGGCTTTCAGCACTCGGCTTCCGTACCAAGAGAACATTTCGCCATCCACAAAAACTGTTTTAGCATGATGGGTAAATCGCCCAATTTCGAAAGCATCTTCTTCTTTGAACGGATACGGTTCAGTAGGCAAGAAAACCAAATCCGGATCACCTTCTAGGCGTAATTTCTTGATTTCTATTTCCGGATAACGCTCGGGTTTATTCAGGTAAATATTATGGAAATTATTCAGGGTCAGCATCTCATTGATAAAAGTATCGCGACCTGCTACCATATACGGATTCTTCCAGATAAAATAAGCCGCTTTTTGCACTTCTCTTTTCGCTACAAATTGCATAAAATCTGATAAAGCGCGTTGTATTTTATGGTTCAGATTATCGGCTTCGGTGCGGCAGTTAAATATTTTACCTAGTTCGGTAATCATCGCGCTGTTGTCGTCCAAAGTTTGAATATCACTCGTCCAAACCGGAGCAATCTTGCGCAATTCTTCGACGATTTCTTGGGTGTTTTCTTCTTTATTGGCAATGATAATATCGGGTTGCAACAAGCGGATTTTCTCATAATGCACTTTTTTAGTGCCACCCACCAAGGTTTTGGTAGCTTTGAAGTGATACGGATGTACACAAAATTTGGTAATCCCCACAATAGAGGCTTCCAATCCTAAATCAAATAACAATTCAGTCTGCGAAGGTACAAGCGAAACAATGCGCTTTGGGGTATGCTCCAATTCAATAATAGAGCCGATTTGGTCTGTAAAAGATTTCATTTTACTGCTTAAAACCGTAAAGATAGCAAGTATTCTACTAAAAGTGAAAATTAAGGATAAGAGCTTAAATCAGATACAGCTTCAATCTAATCCGAAATTTCTCAATCATCCTTTGGTAGGCTTGATTGTAGGGTGTATAACTTGCTGTCTTCCGATGGGATAAAACGCGTATCGGCTTTTTTTATAATTTGCTTTTCATCAGAAAAATCAGCGTAATTCCTCGACAGCTCAGCTATTTTGACCACTTTGTCATCTTTTATAAACACGAGTAAGTTGTAGCTGTCACTGAGTTTGATGAAGTTTTGATTGATGATTTTAAAATTCAGGTCTAATTCCCTCCCAACTTTTTGTACATCCGAATAAGGCGGAAGAATTACCAATTGATCCCACTTGAAGTAATCGATACCTGTTAAATCGACAGTGTCACTATGGGTTCCAAATTCCTTTTCTAATACTTGGGTGAGTTCCCGGTCAGAATACAATTGTTCGGTCTGTTGACACGAACCACAAAGAAAAAGACAGACTCCGATAAAAATTTTTTTAGTCATTTAGTATAGTGGACTTAAATTATTTTATTCCGTGAATTCTACCTCAATCCTTGCAAAATGAGGCATAATCACGGATTGATTTCCGCAATGATAGTCATAAGAGTAGTGGCTTTTAAATACGTGTCAAATTTAATAAAAATCAAACTGAAAAGGCAAAATTTTGTTAAAAAAAATAAAAATAAATATAAAGGAGTTCCATGTAAAGCTACGTGAAGACTTTTTGTATTATGCTTTTTTTTCAGCGGAATTATGGCGTTGCAATTACCTATAGGCTTCTAGTTCACTAGCCGGAATTGCTTCGTTTTTCCGAGACTTAAACTCGCTAAAGATTTGCTCGATTTCTTGTGAAGTCCAATAGTGGTCTGTTACTTTTACTTTTCGAGAATCGTGATAGAAAATAAGGTCAAAATCTCCTTGCGCAGAATAATACTTATACCATTCGAATAATGCTAGCTCAGTAGATTTGAGTTTCCATTCTTCTTGATGAAGGCGCATTAGGTATAGATAGGTAATTTGTAGAGCAGTATCACTAAAAACAATCTTTACAGCTTTGCGAGTAAATAGATGAATGACAAAAAACAACAAGCTATAACCGATTCCTACAGCTAATAAACCATATAGAAATAAATTGTCTTCTAAGGTAGCTTGGCGGTAATACAAATACCCGCCGATAAGCAAACTCCCTAAAAAAGAAACCCACATAATTGAGTAATTTTTCAGGTAAAAGAACCTTGACTCAAATGAAGAACTGCTAAATTGCTTATATGCCATACATTACGGTGCTCTTTCTATTACTTCACTAATATATGAAAAATTTATATCTCAACCCTTTACAATCCCTATATAAAGACTATATAAATATCGAAGGTATATCGAAGAAGATATATAATTATAATACATCAAGATACGACAAAATAACGAGGTAATTGAATGTATAGAAGTATATTTTTACTACTTTTTTGTAGTAAATAGCTGATATATAGTCTAATTTGTTAAATTTGAGTAAAACTTCTTTAATAACAAGTGTTTAGGTGTTAATGTGAATAGGTTTAGAAGCGCTTGATTTAAGAGTGAACATAATCATCGAATAACCATTAAAATATATAGCTATGAGAGATTTTATGTTAATACTGCACTTTATCGGCTTAGTCATGGGATTAGGAACCAGTTTTGCCCATGCCTTTCTAGACCAAGTAACCTCCAAAATGGGAGTGGACGAAGCCACCAAATTCCGACTTCAAGTAATGGTCCTCAGCAAAATGGGACATATCGGCATTACTCTGCTGCTTATCTCTGGTATCTATTTGATTATTCCGTATTGGTCTACATTGCCGCATCATCCGTGGTTAATCGTGAAGTTAGTTTTAGTCGCTATCCTGATTGTCTTAATCTTCCTCATCACCCGCGGAGTCAAAAAGCAAATCAAATGAATGCTGCCGAGCAATTAAAGAAAATAGAACCTCTCGGCAAATTAACCTTACTTGTTGGGCTCGCTATCCTTATCATTGCTGTGAATGTATTTCATTAGAATAAGAAGCTATTAGCTAATAGGAACATAAAATTTAAAACCGGATTTAGCCATAATTTTAAACTCTCTGCTCAACGGATGGAGTATTTGATAGAATATATAAAATAAATAATGAAAAGAGGTTTTAGTATAATTTTCCTGATTAGTTGTTCTATTGCTTCGGTAGGCTGTTCTTCCTTTTCCAACAAAGGACTGAAAAGAGAAACTGTAGAATTAAATGAAAATAATATCTATCAATTAAACGGAACGTATTTTAATTATGCTTCGGCGTATTATAATGAAAAAATATATCCGGATTCCATAGCTAAAAAAGTAAATGCTTATAATTTAATTACTGCCAATCCTATAAAATTAACCCGATTAGATTCTTTAGACTTGGCATCTTCCACAGATAGTTTTTCTTTGCGATTTATTGATACTAATCAAATTGAAATTAAATATTTCATAGGCGGTAGAACGCTTTATACTGAAATTATTCCAGGTAAAATCAAAAAAGGATTCTTCTATTTGGATAATAAGTTTTACAAGAGGAATGGAATTCCTTTTATTTGGGGAGGTATTATCACAGAAAAAAAAAGAATAGGTATTTCTGAGGATAATTACCTTATTGTAAATACAATCTATAAGAGCAAAGGAGCACTTCTATTGTTTTTACTAGGAGGAAGTGAAAGTAAGGCAGTATATAAAATTGAAAAGATACCATTGACTGAAAAGTTGTAATCAAAACCAAGAGTGATTCTTCACTATAAATAAAAAAGCACAAAGACCGAAATCTCTGTGCTTTTTTAATTTAGTTACTTTCCCGAAGTTCTAAAACTTCAGTAAAGTTGATATAAGATTAGTGTTCTGCTACATCTTTATGGTCATAATCAGCTACGATTTCTTTAGCGTAGTCGGTTTTTTCTCCTTTTGAGAAGCGTTTTTGTAAGCTGTCAAAAATAGAGTACACAACCGGTACAATAACCAAAGTCAATAATAACGAAGACAACAATCCTCCGATGATTACGATAGCCAAACCTCTGTTGATGTCAGCTCCGTCACCTGTAGCGATAGCAATTGGCACCATACCGATAACCATCGCAATGGTAGTCATCAAAATCGGACGGAAACGAGCGTGGTTCGCAGCGACCAAGGCATCAAAAGTAGAATAACCTTGCTCTTTCTTATGATTCGCAAAATCTACCAACATAATCGCGTTCTTGGCTACGAGTCCGATAAGCATGATAATACCCAAGATAGTAAAGATGTTCAGCGATTGATTGGTCAAAGCAAGGAACAATAAAGCTCCGATAAACGACAGCGGAATCGAGAACAATACTACAAATGGCGTAACGAAGTTGTCATACAACACTACCATTACAAAATACACCATTAGAATCGCAGCCAATAAGGCAAATCCAAGCGTACCGAAACCTTCTTGTTGGTTCTCCATGTTTCCTCCCCATTTGAATGTAATTCCCGGTTTTAATTCTAGTTTTCTGAATTCAGTTTCCCATTCTTGAGCTACAGTTCCCGCAGGTCGTCCTACCGATTGTGCCTGCACGGATACAGATGGAGATTTATCTCTACGCTCGATAAGGGTTGGTCCTGAACCAAAAGTTACATCAGCAAACTGAGCCAAACGAACAACTTCACCTTGGGTGTTTGTAAATTTCAGGTTTTCTACGTCTTCTAAATTTCCACGTCCGAATTCATCAAAACGAATGTTGATATCATATTCGGTATCTCCTAAACGGAATTTAGTATCGGTATTTCCGGAGAAAGCCGTTTGCATCGTCATACCCACCGTTGCAACGTTGATACCTAACGAATTCATTTTTTGACGATCAACTTTTACGTTAATCTCTGGGTTACCATCTTCCGAAGTCAATTTAATCTCGGTTGCACCTGGGATATTTTTCAACAAATCAGCCGCTTTTCTAGCGTATTCTAAGGCATCAGCTTGAGACGAAGCAATAACAGTAAGATTGATAGGAGATTGTTCAGCTCCCATAAGTCCTACGTTTACAGTTTTTAGTTTTGCTCCGACCAATACATTTTGCATTTCGCGTTTTAGTTTAGCAGCATATACTTTGGTAGGTTCTGTTTTAGTAAATTCTTTATCCAGATAGATTTGAATTTCAGATTTGTATTTAGTCCCGGAAGTATTATTCATACCATCCGATGATTGACCTACGGTAGTAATCATCTTTACGATTTCCGGTTTTTGAGAAAGGTAACTTTCTGCTTTTTGAGTCATAAAGTTAGTTTGCTCAATCGAAGCATCTTTATTCATCTCAATTTGTAAGTAGAATTCTCCTTTATCGTTACCCGGGAAGAAGTCCGAACCGATATATCCTTTAAATAAAAGCATTATCGACGAAATGAACAATACAATAGTTACTAGTAGGGTAATAATTTTGTTTTTTCTAGATTTCAATGCCCATTCTAGGATTCCGCTAATCCAGTTTACCATTCTTTTTAAGAAGTTTTCAAATCCATGAAGAATTCTTCCGAAGAAGGAAGTCGTAGAGATATGATCTAATTTTCCGAATCTTGAATACAACCAAGGCACTACCGTAAATGATACTAATAACGAAAGTAAAGTGGATACGATTACAGTCACACAGAATTGACGTAAGATATCAGATACTAATCCTGACGAAAGAGCAATCGGTAAGAATACTACCACGATTACCAAAGTAATTGCCGTTACCGTAAATCCGATTTCTTTTGCTCCGTCAAATGCAGCACGAACCTTGTTTTTACCCATCTCCATGTGACGGTGAATATTTTCGATTACCACAATCGCATCATCCACCAAGATACCTACCACTAATGAAAGTCCTAAAAGCGACATCAAGTTAAGGGTATATCCAAATAAATAAAGCGCAATAAAAGTGGCAATAAGCGATAATGGAATTGCAACCATTGTAATTGCAGCATTTCTAATACTTTGCAAGAAGAAAAGCATGATAACCCCCACAAGTACAATTGCTAGAATTAAATCGTGCATTACGTTGTTTGCCGCTGTGATGGTATAGTTAGTCGAGTCACTCGCTACTTCGATTTTTACGTTTTTATCGCTATAATCTTTTTCAACAACTTGGATGGTTTTTTTTACTAAATCAGACACCGCCACTGCATTAGCATCTGATTGTTTAAATACCTGCATCAAGATGGTATTTTGTTGATTGATACGAGAGATTTTCTCGATATCTTTAATTCCGTCTTGAACATCTGCAACATCACTTAATTTAATTTGAACACCCTTTGGGGTTGTAAGTGGCATATTTCTCAATTCATCAATAGTCGAGAATTTACCCGATAGACGAAGCGTAGTCTGGTTGTCTCTAGACTTGATATTACCTGTTGGGAAGTCAAGGTTTGAGGCAGCAATGGTTTGTTGCACCTGAGAGATTGATAGTCCGTAACCTTCTAGTTTTTGAGGGTCAACACTAACTTGAATTTCTCTTTCTTCACCACCCACCATGTCAACTTTTGCCACACCATTGATACGAGCAAAAACCGGTTGAATTTTTTGATCTAATAGGTCATAAAGTTCTTTTTCGGTAAGTTTTGATGTTATCGAAAGGTTCATAATCGCAACGTCATCCAATGAGAATTTGTTCAACGATGGTGTATCAGCATCTTCAGGAAGGTCATTGATTACGGCATTTATTTTGCGTTGTGCATCGGTAAGCAAGAAGTTCACATCGGCTCCGGTGTTAAGTGTAATCATTACTACTGATACACTCTCCATCGATTTTGACTCGATTTTCTTTACGTTTTCGAGTGATGAAACTGCATCTTCAATCACTTTGGTTACCGAGGTTTCTACCTCAGAGGGTGCCGCTCCCGGATATACAGTCTGAACCGTAATTACGTTCACGTCAAATTTTGGTACCAATTCGTATCCTAAACTTTTGTAAGATACGATACCACCTAATGTAAGCAACGTAAATAATACGATGATAATACTAGGTCTTTTTATAGATATTTCAGAAATCTTCATGTGCTAAATATTTTTTAGGCTAACATTATTTAATTATTTCAACGGCAACACCTTCAGCAAGGTTGATGTGCCCGGAAACTACAATTTGAGTTCCTTTTTCGATTCCTGAGATAATTTCGATATAATCACCAAAACTTCTTCCGGTATTTACTTTAGTAAGTGTAGCTTTTCCGTCTTTGATAGCAAAGATTTGTCCGGTACTTACAGATCCAACAAACGCTGCTCTTGGGGCAACCAATACGGCTTCTTTTTTGTCATCACCAAAGTAAGCTGTTCCGTACATCCCTGCTTTAAGGTCTTTTCCTTCGTTGTTTTTTACTTCAATTTCAACAGGGAAGTTTAAGCTAGCATCTGCTTTTGGAGCGATGAACGTGATTTTACCTTCAAAAGTTTTGTCTGACAACACTTGAGCTTTAATAGTTACGTTTTGTCCTAATTTGATAGTTCCGATGTTTTTCTCGTCTACATTTACTTTTAGTTTTAACGAAGTTACATCCACTACTTCGAAGAGCACATTACCTGGGCTCACATGTTGACCTGCTTCAACATTTTTCTTGTTTACAATTCCTGCAAACGAAGCTTTGATATTCACATCTGAAGCGTTAAGTTGAGCCGAACGAAGATTGTTTTTAGCGTTCTCTAATTGTAATTTCACTTGATCCAATTGTTGTTTGGTAACTCCACCTGATGAATAGGCGCTTTCAAAACGACTTACTTCTGACATAGCATTGTTATAAACCGCTTGCGCGTTCATAACTGTAGTGTTTTGTTTGTCTCCATCCACAATAGCAAGTGTTTGACCCGGTCTTACAAAATCACCTTCTTTTACCAATACTTTGGTTACTCTTCCGGTTGCCTCTGCAGAAATGTTTACTTCTTGTTTTGGGATGAATGTATTGTTAGCAGAATATTGGGTGTTTAATTCTTTCACATCAACTACATCAGCACGCACAGCAACTGAAGCGTTTGATTGCGCCACGATGGCAGTTTGAGCTTCGTTTTTAGCTTTGTTACTGTTTAAAACATAAATAATTCCGGCTAAAACTACTATCAATATAACAGCTGTTTTTAAAAATTTTTTCATAATTTGTAAGTTATGGATTTTATTAGTTTAATAAGCTTTTTAGGTTTCCTTTTGATTTGATAAGTTCGATTTCGGCTACTTTGTATTCCATTAGCGCATTCGAATAATTGTTTTTAGCATCGGCTAAAGCATTTTCGGCTTCGATTAAATCAGTAAGCGATGCCAATCCGTTGATGTAATTGTTTTGCGTATTGTCCAAAACTTCTTGCGCTAGTAATACGTTTTTCTTTTGACTCTCAATCGTAATTACGTTATTGTTCAATTGTGTTTTTGCATTTTCGAAAGCAAGATTTAAGGCTTGTTCCGTTTCTTTCATATCCACTTCCAAAACATCCAATTGGTTTTGTGCTTGACGCACTTGAGAACGTGTACGGAATCCGGTAAAAATCGGAATGTTCAGGTTCAAGTTTACGGAAGCAAAGTTCATCCAATACACTCCGTCAGCCGGTTTTGCATTGCTAAGCGGAAATTTATTTCCAAGACCTTGATAGCTATAATTTCCGGATAATGATAAAGTCGGATAATAAGCCGCTTTGATAGATGCTTTATTGTAAACCAATAATTGTTTTTGTGTTTCTAAAGCTTGGTAGGCAGTAAGTTGTTTCACATCCGGAGCTTCAGTAAGCACAGGAGTTATCTGTACATCTTCTTCCACCAAAGTAATCGGCGTGTTGATAGGCATACCAATCAGGAATTTCAATGAATTTTCTTGAAGCGCTACTGCATTCTCTAATTGTTGTTTAGACGAAGTTAAGTTTACAACCGTAACTTTAATTCTATCCAAATCTACTTTTTTAGCCAATCCGTTGTCAAATAATCCTTGAACCGTGTTTTGAACTTTTATTGTATTCTCTAGCGTTTGAGAGATTGTTTCAAGTTTTTGTTCGGTGATGAATATTTGGTAATAGCTTTTAGCCACCGCTTCGATAACTTGCTCTTGAGTGAGTTGCTCGTTTACTTTATAAAATTCGCGAGTTGTTTTAGCGGCTTTTAGTCCTGTAAATACCGAATAGTCAAATAAATTTTGCGTAAGAACTACATTTCCGAGCGCATTCCACTTTTGTCCCATCTCGATAATGGTTGACTGACCATTCATGGTAAGCGCCATTTGTTGTAATTTAGGATTGTGGGTAAGCGTTCCTTGAACCGAAATTTGAGGTAACGCTCTGGAGCGCACTTCGGCAATTTGATTTTCGCTGTTTTCAACATTAAGCTTTGCTTTTTTAGCGTCAGCTTTATTGGCTAGCGCATAATTGATAGCATCTTTAAGCGAAAGACGTTCTTGTGCATTTGCCGAAAAGCTACTAAACAGTAAAACAAAAACACTTGCAAAAAGTGATTTTCTGTTTAAATGATTAATTTTCATAAAAATATATAGGAGTTAAAAATTAGGTTTAATTATTAAAAATAGTTTTTAGGATAACTTCTTTTCTTTCGGATATGATTTTGTCATATTCTTGGTCAGATAAATTCATACTTTGCTGAATAAGGGGTCGCATGGAAATAGGGAAAGTAAGCATTGAAATAAAATTTAATATAAATTGAATAACGTCCATTTTCCGAATAGTTCCTTTGTCCATTTCGTTTTGAAGTTCTACATAAAACTTTTCGGTCATTTTTTTTACGTGGGCTTTGTTTTTAAAACCGCAAAAATCTTCTCTGTTCATTTGGGTTATTATATAGACTTCTTTGTAAGGGTATTCTTTTGCTTTTTCAAAAAAATAATCGATAAACTGTTCTAATTTTTCTCTTACAGTTAGATTAGAAAGCATTATTATTTCTTGTTTCTTGTCTTCTTCAGCTTGTGCTTCTTTAAACACCAAGTCAAAAAGAGCATTTCTGGAACGGAAATAATAATTAATAAGTGTTCGGTTAACTCCTGCTGCATCGGCAATCTCTTGAGTAGTAGCATGAAATCTACCTTCTTTAAAAAACACGCTCTTAGCTGTGTTTAATATAAGCTCATAAGTTGCATCTTCTTTTCTTTGAATAGACATAATAGTTTAATTTGTTTGTTTAACAAAATTGTCAAACGCAAAAGTAATACCAATTTTTAAGATGTAATATCCTTTATAATAAATTTAACAACAGAAAATTTAGCGTACTTTCTTTGGTAGAAAATAAGGGCGGAAAAGGTATAGAGTGAAGATTTGTTTATATATTTGCACGCTTTTTTGCAAAGTGCCTTAACTCATTATATTACTGAATTTTATGAATCGTAATGTTCTTAAAAAATCGCTTAAAATCTTCGCGGTATTTTTAGTTTCCATCCTTACTTTTTTGATTGTGTTTCCGATGTTATTTCCGGATTATATCACTCAAAAAATTAAACAATTAGCCAATGAAAATCTAAATGGAGAAGTAAGTTTTACCCAAGCGAACCTTTCGTTTTTTAGTCATTTTCCGTCACTTACACTCGATTTATCTGATTTTTTGCTCAAAGGTTCTGAGCCGTACAAGAATGATACATTAGTTTCGGCAGAGCAAATTTCGCTTGGGGTGAACCTAAAGAGTTTGATTTTTAATAAAGCTGTGGATATTGATGCGATTTATGTCGATAAAGCTTTCGTAAATATCAAAGTAAATAAAAAAGGAGAGGCAAATTATAATGTATATACAGCTACCGAGGAAGTGGAAACTGAAGAAGAATCCTCGGCAAAAGTAAGGCTAAAACGCATCGAAATTACCAATACGCATTTGATGTATGATGATTTGTCAACCCATATTTTGATTGATGCCAAAGGGTTTAATTACTTAGGAAAAGGAGATTTGGATCAATCGATTTTTGATTTGAGAACCAAAGCAGAGATTGAATCGTTCGATTTTAAATTCGCCGAAGACCAATACCTGAAAAACAAACACGTAAATGCCGAATTAATCACGCGTATAAATACCAATTCGCTTTCGTTTATATTCGAACAAAACAACCTTAAAATCAATAAACTTCCGGTAGATTTCAAAGGAAAATTAGATTTTTTGTCCAACGGATATGATATTGATTTTGTGGTACTATCCGAAGACAGTCAGCTCAACGATTTCTTTACTGCGCTTCCGCCGCAATTCATTACCTGGCTCGAGAAAACCAATATTAAAGGAAATACAGATGTATTCTTTTCGTTAAAAGGAAAATATATCGCTTCTGAAAACCTAAGTCCGGATATGGAATTCAATATGAAAATTCGCGAGGGTTATGTAGCTTATGACCAAGCTGCTGAGCCGGCTCGCAATATTTATATGAATTTCAGTACCAAATTACCTTCGCTTGATCCGGAAAAATTAGAAGTGAATTTGGATTCGCTTTATTTTGATTTAGGTCAGGATTATTTCAGCGGAATTGTCAAGCTAAAAGGACTTACTACATCCGAAATCAGTGCTAAAATTCGCTCAAAAGTAGATTTAGCCAAACTCAACCAAGCCATCGGAATTCAAGGATTAGATATGAAAGGTAATTTTTATGCCAATATAGTATCTGACGGAGTTTATGATAAACAAAACAACAAATTCCCGAAAACCAAAGCCGCTTTAGAGTTTACCAACGGATATTTGAAAACTCCTTATTACCCGAATGCAATCACCGATATAAATTTCCAAGGAAAATTAGCCAATACCGATGGTTCGATGAAATCCTCGAGTTTGTCGATAAGCCCAGCATCATTGATGTTTGAAGGAAAACCGTTTCATGTCTCGGCTTCGTTTATAGATTTTGAAGACATCAATTATGATTTAAAAGCCAAAGGAGAATTGGATTTGGCTCGAATCTATAAAGTGTTTTCGCAACAAGGTTTAGACTTAGAAGGATACATCAAAATGGATTTGGCTTTCAAAGGAAAACAATCCGATGCTACTTCGGGCAGATACAGCGCGCTTGACAACAAAGGAACTCTCGAACTTAGAGATATTAAAACCACGTCTGACTATTTACCGCAAGCTTTTATTATCAAAAATGGTCTTTTTACGTTCCATCAAGACAGAATGAATTTCAAAGAATTTAAGGCGGTTTATGGACAATCGGATTTTTTGATGAATGGTTTTATGGAAAATGTCATCAATTTTATGTTGGTTGATAATCAAATCCTCAAAGGAAGATTTGCCGTAAGTTCCAACTATTTGAATGTAGATGAATTCTTGGCGAATGTCAATACTACAGAGGCAGAAACCGAAAAAGAACAAATAATTTCTGCCGCATCAAATCCTGCTGCGGGAGTGGTTGTAGTGCCAAAAATATTCGATTTTAATCTGCGAGCGAATTTCAAAAAAGTAGATTTCCAAGATTTAGAAATTTCGAATGTTTCGGGAGCGACTCAAATTAAAAATGGTATTTTAGGACTGAATAATACATCATTTTCTGTGATAGGAAGTCGAGCTACAATCAATGCAAAATACAATGATGAAACGCCAAGTAGAGCTCAATTTAATTTTGCTATCAAAGTAGAAGAATTCGACATCAAAAGAGCTTATAACGAAGTGAAATTATTCCGCGAAATGGCCTCAGCAGCCGAAAGCGCAGAAGGAATCGTTTCTCTGGATTATAAATTAGCAGGTAAACTCGATGGTAATATGTCACCTATTTTTCCGTCATTACTCGGAGAAGGAACGCTATCGGTGAAAAACGTAAAAATGAAAGGATTCAAGCTCTTTAATGTGATTAGCAAGAAAACTTCAACCGATGCGCTGAAAGATCCGGATTTGTCGAAAATTGATATCAAAACCAAAATCAAAAATAACATTATCAATATCGAACGTTTCAAATTCAAAGTAGCTGGATTCCGCCCAAGAATTGAAGGACAATCTAGCTTTGACGGAAAGCTGAACATCAAAATGCGTTTAGGCTTGCCGCCATTGGGAATCATCGGAATTCCGATAAAAGTTACCGGAACGCAAGACAATCCAAAAGTAGGCATCGGTAGAAAAACCGAAGAGCTTACCGAAGTAGAATACGACGAAAATCAATCTGCACCAACAATCCCGACGGATAGTCTCCCAACTCCAAATTCACCGGAATTGCCTGTTCCGGAGAACCCAATTCAAAATGATTCTATTGCTAAATAAGTAATCAAGAAATAGAAGAAAGCCTTATAGCAAAAGCTGTAAGGCTTTTTTGTTGGCTTAGTTTGTTTCTCTTTTAGATAGTTTTTGTTAATAACTCATTCCTCGTTCATCCGATTAAATTCCCTAAATTTGAACTTCTTCAAAACCGAGAATTTTTCAGCTTATGTACTTAATTTTTGATACCGAAACTACCGGATTGCCTCGTAATTGGAATGCTCCGATAACCGATACCGACAACTGGCCAAGATGCGTTCAGATTGCTTGGCAGTTGCACGATGCTATGGGTAATGTTGTCGAGCATCAAGATTATTTGATAAAACCGGACGGATTCAATATTCCGTTTGATTCAGAGCGAGTACACGGAATTTCGACGGAATTGGCTTTGGAGCAAGGAATTCCGCTTCAAGAGGTTTTAGAGAAATTTAATATCGCTTTGGCGAAAGCCAAATTTGTAGTGGGGCACAACGTGGAGTTTGATTTGAATGTGATGGGCTGTGAGTTTCATCGCTATTCAGTCGATACAGAGCTCAACAACAAACCGATTTTAGATACTTGTACAGAAGATACAGCAGAATTGCTAAAACTTCCCGGAGGTCGTGGCGGACGTTTTAAACTCCCTACGCTTACCGAACTTTATCAGTTTTTGTTTCAAGAAAGTTTTAGCGAAGCTCATAATGCCACAGCCGATGTTGAGGCGACTACAAGAGCCTTTTTAGAACTTATCCGAAAAGAGTTTTTCACCAAAGAACAACTGGATGTTCCGGCTGATTATTTCCGAAATTTCAAAGAAAATAACCCGACAACCATTCAGCTTATCGGGCTAAAGCACATCAACTTAAAAGCGGCTTCAGATCAAATCAGAAAGCAAACGGCTCAAGCGGCTCAAGGTTCAGGTAGCAATACAGTTGATGTTTCTCAAATCACAGGAGACTTTGTGCATTTGCACAACCATACGCAATTTTCGGTATTGCAATCTACCATTTCAGTTCCTGCTTTGGTGGCTGCCACAGCAAAAAACAAAATGAAAGCAGTAGCCATGACCGATATCGGGAATATGATGGGAGCATTTCAGTTTGTGAGTAAAATCGAAGCTCATAACAAATCAGTAAAGGCAAAAAATGCTGAGATAGAAGAAAACGGAGGTGTCCCAACAGAAGTGCCTATTAAACCCATCGTAGGTTGCCAACTTTTTGTGTGTGAAAACCATTTGGATAAATCCAGAAAAGACAACGGTTATCAAGTGGTGTTTTTGGCTAAAAACAAAAAGGGATATCACAATTTGGCTAAGATGTCTTCGATTGCGTACACCAAAGGATTTTACTATGTTCCGAGGATTGATAGAAGTATTATCGAACAATACAAAGAGGACATTATTGTACTTTCGGGGAACTTATACGGAGAAATTCCGAGTAAGATTCTAAATATCGGTGAAGCACAAGCTGAAGAAGCATTACTTTGGTGGAAAGAGCAGTTCGAAGATGATTTATATCTGGAACTTATGCGACACGGTCAACAAGACGAAGATGTCGTAAATAAAACGCTAATTGAATTCTCCAAAAAACACAATTTAAAACTAGTTGCGACTAACAATACGTTTTATGTAAACCAAGAAGATGCCAATGCACACGATATTTTGTTGTGTGTAAAGGATGCTGAAAAGCAAGCCACTCCAAAAGGTCGAGGTCGAGGCTATCGCTACGGATTGGATAATGCGGAATATTACTTCAAGTCGGAACAGCAAATGAAAGCGTTATTTGCTGATATTCCGGAAGCGATAAACAACATTGATGAGATTGTCAACAAAGTTGAAGCCTATTCGCTTTATCGTGATGTATTGCTTCCGAAGTTTGAAATTCCGGAGGAGTTTTTAGTAGAAGAAGACCAGCTTGATGGAGGAAAAAGAGGAGAAAATAAATACCTCAGACACCTCACGTATGTTGGTGCTGAAAAAAGATATAAAGAAATCACAGACGATATCAGAGAACGTCTGGATTTCGAATTGCAAACCATCGAAAAAACGGGTTATCCCGGTTACTTCTTGATTGTTCAGGATTTCATTGCTGCGGCTCGAGAAATGGGTGTTTCAGTAGGGCCGGGTCGTGGTTCTGCAGCAGGTTCTGCTGTGGCTTATTGTCTCGGAATTACCAATATCGACCCAATCGAATACGATTTGCTTTTTGAGAGATTTCTAAATCCGGATAGGGTTTCGATGCCCGATATCGATATTGACTTTGACGATGAAGGTCGAGGTCGAGTGATGCAATATGTAATCGATAAATACGGGCAAAATCAGGTTGCTCAAATTATTACGTATGGTACGATGGCAGCGAAGTCGTCGATTCGTGATACGGCTCGTGTACTGGATTTGCCACTATTTGAAGCTGATAAAGTAGCTAAACTGATTCCGAATATGAGTTTGGCTAAAATCTTCTCGATGGAAGATGACCAGCTCAAAAAAGCTTTGCGTTCTGATGAGTTTGAAAAAGTAATTCAACTTAAAGAATTAGCCAATTCGAAAGACTTAACCGGAGAAACCATTAAGCAAGCCAAAATGCTCGAAGGTTCACTTCGAAACACCGGAATTCACGCTTGTGGGGTAATCATTACTCCTGATGATATTTCGAATTTCGTTCCGATTGCTTCGGCTAAAGATGAATCTGGGTTGAATGTAACGCAGTTTGATAACTCGGTTGCAGAAAGTGCCGGACTTCTGAAAATGGACTTCTTGGGTCTGAAGACCCTTACTCTGATAAAAGATACGGTTAAACTCGTAAAATATACCAAAGGAATTGACCTTGATCCGGATAATTTCCCGATTGATGACAAGAAGACGTATGAGCTTTTCCAACGAGGTGAAACGGTCGGGATTTTCCAATATGAGTCACCCGGAATGCAAAAATATATGAGGGAGTTAAAGCCTACGGTTTTTGCGGATCTCATTGCGATGAACGCTCTTTATCGTCCGGGACCGCTAGAGTATATTCCGAGTTTCATTCGTAGAAAAAATGGAGAGGAAGAAATCAAATATGACCTCGATGCGATGGAAGAATATTTGTCTGAAACCTACGGAATCACTGTATATCAGGAGCAGGTAATGTTGCTTTCGCAAAAATTAGCTGATTTCTCAAAAGGTGATGCCGACGTTCTTCGTAAGGCAATGGGTAAAAAGCAAAAAGATGTCTTAGATAAGATGAAACCTCGTTTCATTGATCAGGCATCTGCCAAAGGTCACGACCCAAAAATTCTTGAAAAAGTTTGGAAAGACTGGGAGGCGTTCGCAAGTTATGCTTTCAACAAATCACACTCGACCTGTTATGCTTGGGTGGCATATCAAACGGCTTACCTCAAGGCTCATTATCCGTCTGAGTATATGGCAGCGGTGCTTTCGAACAATATGAATGATATCAAATCGGTTACGTTTTTTATGGAAGAATGTAAACGAATGGGCATCGAAGTATTGCCTCCGGATGTGAATGAATCGTTCTATAAATTTACGGTAAATGAGCGAAATGCAATTCGTTTTGGTATGGGAGCGGTGAAAAACGTAGGAAGCGGAGCCGTTCAAACAATTGTCGATACTCGAAAAGACGGAAAATACAAATCGGTTTTTGATTTGGCTAGACGAATTGACCTTAGAGCAGCCAATAAAAAAGCATTCGAGAATTTGGCTTTAGCCGGAGGTTTTGATTGCTTTACGGATACGCATCGAGCACAATATTTTACGATAGATACAGATGGTATTTCGTTTTTAGAAAAAGTAATCCGATACGGAGCTAAATTCCAAGAAAATGAAAATTCGGCTCAAGTGAGTCTTTTCGGGGATGCTAGTGAAGTGCAAATTCCGGAACCGGTTGTGCCTGCAGCAGAAGAGTGGGGAGCGATGGAAAAATTGGCTCGAGAAAAAGAAGTGGTCGGGATTTATATTTCAGGGCATCCGCTTGACGATTATAAATACGAACTCAAATATTTCTGTAATACGACGCTCACTCAGCTCAAAAATCTTGAGAATTATATCGGCAAACAAGTCACTGTTGGAGGAATCATCACTACCATTGAACACCGAGTTTCTAAAGACAATAAGGGTTGGGCAACATTTACATTAGAAGGCTACGACGACAGTTATGAATTCCGAATTTTTGAAGGAAAAGATGCTACCTATTCGAAATTTCGTGCCTTTTTGATTCCGAATAACTTTGTCCATATTCGCCTTACGGTTCAGGAAGGTTGGGTGAACAAAGACGGTAAAAAATCTGATCCTAGAATTCAGTTTGTCAATGTTCAGTATTTGCAGGATGTGATGGCCAATTACGCCAAAAATCTAACCATTAAATTTACGTTAGACGAATTGAACAATGATACGGTAACTGCAATTTTGGAAACTTTCCGCAAAAACAAAGGAAATCATTCGGTATCGTTTGAGATTTTCGAAATTGATAAAACCATTCTACCGGAGAAGGTCAAACCACTTGTTACGCCAGAAATTCTAGAAGTAGCATCGGATGAAGTGGAAGAATTTGACGATATAGAACTTGCCGAAATTGATGAAGAAGTCGCATCAGAACCCGAGCAAGAACAGATAAAAGTGGTGAACTATTTATCTTCAGACAGTAGAAATATCCATATAAATATCTGTAAAGACCTCTTAGATGAATTAGAAAAGAATCAGATAAATTTTAAGCTTAATTAACGCTTAAAATTTATCTTGGATTACTCCATAATTTTCCATTTTCTGAATTTGGTAACTTTTTGAATGGTTTTTTGGACGAAATTCATTTGTTTGTATCTCAGTTTTTCAGCTCCCATGCGTTCCGGATTTAGTTTGTTGGATAACTCTACTAATTCGCTAAAACTTTTGTCGGAGTTTTCATTCAAGAATTTAGTAATAATGCTTCGAAATTCTTTGAAATACCAATAGTGATGAATAAGTGTTTCGGCTTCTAAAATATCCGGATTTTTAGTTTGCAATAGGTAGCAAAAAGCAAATTGTTCTACGACGTGCGAATGATGTTGCGGATAGATATAATCAGTAATTAGTAGAGCATCTTCCATTACTTCAGTATCATTAGGGATGTTTAGCCCGATTGCTCCCGCATTATACATTCGGATTTTTTTCGAAAACTGAAATTCTTTCTCTTCAATGTTGGCGCGGTAATTTATTTTGGATAAATAATCGTCAAATTCTCGAATAATCTTATTGCCTCTTTTCCCCATTTCTCCTTCGTTCAAACTCATCACATACGACCCGCTGGAAATGTGATCGAACAAACTCGAAACGTTTTGTTTGAAATAGGTGTCGGTATCCAAATACAATACGTTACCGGTATATCTTTTGGCAAAATCTCGAAGAAGTTCAATTTTGATACGGTGAACAAAGTTAATATCTCCAGCCCATTTTTTGATGGTTTCTTTATGAAGCTCTACATACTCAACACTAGTAGGTAATTTCGATTTAAAATAATCGATGTTATCGGTATAAATCACGACTTTGTTTTCGTCTTCTGTATGATGAGCATAATACGAAAGCAGGGCGAATACCGCTTCGTTTAAATATTCCTGACTTCCGTGAGTAAAATATAAAATGTGATTTTGAGGCTTCATAAAGGGAATAATAAGGTCATTTGTGGCAAATGTAAGAATAATTTAACGGTAAAAAACACATTTACAAAACAGAAATATAAGCTATAATTCTATAAAAAAATGTAGCTTTGCATGGTTTAAAAAATTGAGAATATGCCAAAAATATCCAACAAAGGTTTACAAATGCCTGAATCACCCATCCGAAAATTGGTTCCGTTTGCTGATTCTGCAAAAAAGAAAGGGGTAAAAGTATATCACCTAAATATTGGTCAACCCGACATCAAAACTCCCGAAGTAGCTATTGAGGCTGTAAAAAATGCAGATATAAGAGTATTGGAATATAGCCATTCGGCAGGATTTGAAAGTTATAGAAATAAACTTGCAGCTTTTTATCAAAATGCAGGATTGCTGGTTGAGTCGCAAGATATTATTATTACTACCGGAGGTTCTGAAGCGCTGATGTTCGCTATGGGAAGCACCATGGATCAAGGTGATGAAATTATTATTCCTGAGCCTTTTTATGCAAACTATAACGGATTCTCAATTGCTTCCGGAATTAAAGTAGTTCCGGTAATTTCTGGTATCGAAAGTGGTTTTGCGCTTCCTCCGATTGAAGAGTTTGAAAAGCTTATCACTCCGAGAACCAAAGCTATTTTGATTTGTAATCCGGGGAATCCGACTGGATATTTATATTCAAAAGAAGAAATTGAAAAACTGGCAGCCATCGTTAAAAAACACGATTTGTTTTTGATTGCTGACGAAGTATATCGCGAGTTTATCTATGATAAAGATGTACAACACCATTCTGTTTTGAATGTTCCGGGTATTGAGCAAAATGCGATTATGATTGATTCGGTATCGAAACGCTATAGTATGTGTGGAGCGAGAATTGGATGTGTAGTGTCGAAAAACAAAGAAGTGATGCAAACGGTGATGAAGTTTGCTCAAGCTCGTTTGAGCCCACCAACCTATGCACAAATCGCTAGTGAAGCAGCTTTGGATACACCACAAACGTATTTTGATGAAGTAATTGCCGAATACAAAGAGCGTCGCGATACGCTTATTGCAGAACTTCAAAAAATCGAGGGTGTTCAGGTGGCTACTCCAAAAGGAGCATTTTATTGTATTGCTAAATTGCCAGTAGATAACGCTGATAAATTCGCACAATGGCTATTGGAAGAATTCGAAGACAATAAAGAAACAGTTATGGTAGCTCCGGCATCCGGATTCTATTCTACCAAAGGAGTAGGGCAGGACGAAGTACGTATTGCTTATGTCTTGAAAAAAGAAGATTTAGTTCGTTCGGTTGAAATTTTGAAATTAGCTTTAGCAAAATACAAAGCATAATCCTCGTCATGCAGTTATTTTATTCGCCGGAAATTAATACCCAAACCGAGTTTTTTTCTTTTGATAAAGAAGAAAGCAAGCACATCGTAAAGGTATTGCGAAAAAGAGAAAGCGATCTCGTTCATATTACCAACGGCAAAGGTGATCTTTTTACCTGCGAAATAACATCTGCTTTAGAGAAAAAATGTGAGGTGAGGATTATTTCTCAAGAGCATTTTCAATCGAATGATTATTATCTGCACATGGTGGTTGCTCCGACCAAAATGAACGACCGTTATGAGTGGTTTTTGGAAAAAGCAACCGAAATTGGTGTACATGAAGTCACGCCGATTATTTGTGAACATTCTGAACGAAAAGAAATAAAAACCGAGCGTTTCGAAAAGATTTTGCTATCGGCGATGAAACAATCGTTACAATATTATTTACCGAAACTCAATCCGGCAATTTCGTTTTCGGAGTTTATCAAAAAACAACACGAAGGGCAACTTTTTATTGCTCATTGTGAAGAGTCGGACAAGAAAGAATTGGTAGACGAGGTTCGTTCCAAACAAAAAATAACTATACTCATTGGTCCGGAAGGAGATTTTTCGGACAAAGAAATAAAAACAGCTGTTTCTGTAGGCTTTATCCCTGTGGCATTAGGGAATAATCGATTGCGTACAGAAACAGCTGCTATTTATGCCACAACCGTTGTGGCTTTAGAAAATCTTCGCGCTTAAATCTCGATTGACTCTCCGATTTCCAATAACATCAAGTCTTTTCCTTTACTGAAGAATTTGCGTTTAGCTTCTTCACTGTCAATTTTGATAAATCCGAAAGTATCGTAGTGACATCCTAAGATTTTATCACATTCCAAAAAGTCAGAAGCAATAATGGCATCTTCGATGTCCATAGTGAAGTTATCTCCGATAGGAAGAACGGCTAAATCCAATTTAGTTCTCATCGGAATCAATTTCATATCGAAATTAAGTGCCGTGTCTCCTGAGATATAAATGTTTTTATGTTCGCTTTCAATCAAGAATCCACCCGGATTTCCGCCGTATTTTCCGTCAGGGAATGAGCTACTGTGTACAGCATGAATGTATTTTACTTTTCCGAATTCAAACTTCCAGCTGCCACCGTGGTTCATTGGGTGATGGTTGAATCCTTTTTGTCCGTAATGTGTAGCGATTTCCCAATTTGATACTACGGTTGCTCCGGTTCTTTTGACAATGTTCTCTACATCCAAGATGTGGTCTTGATGGGCGTGCGTAATCAGAATGTAATCTGCTTTAATTTCATCAATATTGATGTGAGAAGCATATTCATTACCCGAAATAAACGGGTCTATTAATAAATGTTTTCCGGCTACTTCGATTCCTAAACAAGAGTGTCCGTAATAGGTAATTTTCATGGCTTTTATTGATTAATGTTTAGTTTGCGTATTCATAGTCTTTCAGTTCATTGCCATTTGCAATCTGAACATTCAATACTTTACCTTGACTGTTCATGATGAATGCGACTACTTGTAGTTTGCTCGCGTTTTCACAAGTATAGTTAATCGCTAAATTAGACAAAGTAATTTCACTTCCTTGAGTTGCATTTTGACCCAAATTATTTCCGATGATATTTCCATAAACGCCTCTTACGGTGTGGTTGTGAACAAATCCGTAGAGAACAGGAACTCCACCATACAAATCGCCATTATAGTTTTTTTGGTCAGCAACTAGGTCATTTTCTACAATATAAACCGCGTAGCTCAAGTTTCCAGAGATAGTTTCTTTGAACGAAAAACTCAAATCTACGGTGCCTGATGAGTTACCTAAGCTAGAATTGATTTTGATTCCGATAGGAGATTCAGGCAAGATTTGATTGATGGGTTGGCTTACGTTGTTGTGTTGTGGGGTATTCCAAATCATTTTGCGATTAATGGCCGCAAAAGGATAAGCGCCTTCAATCATCAAATAATCTTCGAGTGGTTGTCTTCCGGGGTAATCAAATTCGTCATTATTGTGAATCGCAACCGGAATAACGTTGTTGGTTTGATTTTTAATAATTTCTAATGCGTACAAGATTCTTGTACACCATCCGCACCAAGTTCCGGTAAAATCTTCTACCAATACTTTGTGTCGGTAATATAGTTCATCGGTATCGGTTAAGACATTAATGGTAACGGTATCGGTTGTAAGTTCTCTTCCTGATCCGGTATCAGAATATTTCGCATATACTTGGAAAGTTCCGATTTCGTTGGGGATGAATTTGTTAGATTCAATTTCAGTATCGTTTACAAAGAATCGAGAAGTTGCAGTAATGTCTACTCCTAAATTAGAATTTACTTTAAAAGTAACCGAATCTTGCTCTTCTGGATTCTCACTCAATATCAAATTGAATTTGTCAGGAATGATAGAGATATCTTTAATCTGTGGCGTGTAGATGTGGTCGTCACTGTTTTCATCGCTTCCGCAAGAAGTCACCACCAAACAGATGTTTAAAATCAATAATAAAGTCGAAAAATACTTTTTCATAACAAGGTTTGTGTTGTGTTTTAGGTTGGGATAAAATTGATGCTACGAAAATAGATTTTTTTTTTCAATTCACCTTGTCTGAGTTTCATTTTCATATATTTGCTACTGTCTTAAAAATTACCAACACGACTTATGAAAAAATCAATCTTAATTACACTACTATTTGTTGGGATGATTTCGTTTGCTCAACAAAGCAAATTACCCAATTTGACTCTTAAAAATCTTGACGGAAAAAACATCAATCTTTCAAAATTTAACAATACTGACCATCCGGTGATTATCAGTTTTTGGGCGACTTGGTGCGGACCGTGTATCAATGAGCTATCGGCAATTCATAATGTATATGAAAAATGGCAAAATGATTTAGGCGTGGAGCTTGTGGCGGTTTCTATCGATGATGCTAAAACCAAAAAAAGAGTAAAACCCATGGTGAATGGTAAAGGTTGGGATTATGAAATCTTGATGGATGATAACCATTCGCTAAAAAGAGCTTTGAATGTTATAAATGTGCCTTATACAATCGTGGTCTATAAAGGTCAAGTGATTTATGAGCATTCCAACTATACACCGGGTTCAGAAAACGAAATGTATAAAGTCATTCAAAGTAAATTGAAAAAATAAGAATTATGACCAAAAGATTACTCTTGTTGACTTTGTCACTTTCTTGTTTTTTGACCTATGCACAAGAAGAAAACGAAAATCAAGGAACACTTAATATTGGGATAGAATCCAATAGCCAATGGTATATTGAAGATGATATGCCGCTAAAAGCAGATGAAAAAGCTCTGTACGAAGAAGAAAAATTTCGTACTAATAATTATATCAAAGCCGATTATTTTATTGGAAAGTGGGAGTTCGGACTTCAAGTAGAATCCTACACACCGGCAGCTATTGCCAATTATTCTCCGAATTTCGAAAAAACCGATGTCGGAATTATGTATGCTCGTTATAACAATTCTGATATAGGGTTGGATGTGACAGCAGGACATTTTTATGAGCAATTCGGCAGCGGACTTATTTTGCGTACTTGGGAAGATCGTCAACTCGGAATCAACAATGCAATTTTCGGAGGAAGAATAGGTTATGATTTTGCGGAAGGAGCAAAACTTACGGTTTTAGGAGGGAAGCAACGTGTAGGAATGGGATTTGATTTGTCGGATTCTTTTATTTCGGGAGCCAATCTTGATTTTAGTATTTCTCAATTAGCTAAAATGGAAACGGTAGATCTTAATTTCGGATTGAGTTATGTCGGGAGATATGAAAACCTACAAGACGAGTATCCAGAAATTGATAAAATGATTAATATGTATGCTGTTCGAGCAGATATGACCAAAGGAGGTTTTTATCTCGGAGCGGAATATGTATATAAAACCGATGATGCCTTAGTGGAAGATCGAGGAAAAACTATTTTAGAAACTCAAAAATACGAAGGTAATGCTTTACTTCTGAATATGGGATATTCTGAAAAAGGTTTCGGATTGGATGTGAACTTGAGACGTATCGAAAATATGGGGATGTATTCAGAACGCAACTTAACCGGAAATACCTATAATACAGGTGTGCTGAATTATGTTCCTGCACTCACTAAACAATACGATTTTGCTTTGCAAAACATTTATGTGTATCAAGTAGCTACTACCACTACTTTTTATCCGCTTTTAAAACCCGGAGAAATTGGAGGGCAATTTGATTTGTATTACCAATTTAAAAAAGATACTTCGCTAGGTGGTAAACACGGAACTTATGTAGCGCTTAATGGTTCGTTCTGGAATGCGTTGCAATATGAAGATGGTGTGAACGTAGAAGAAAAACAAGTGAGCACCGGATTTTTTGATTTCGGAAGAAAATATTACAATGATTTAGCATTAGAGGTTCGTAAAAAGTATTCCGAAAAATGGCAATCTGTATTTTCGGTAATGGGGCAATATTACAACCAAAAATATATAGAAGATGCTTCAGGAGAATTGAAAACGTATATCACGGCTGGAGAAGTAATTTATAAATTCTCAGATACTAAATCTGTGCGTTTCATTGGGCAACATTTATGGGCTGATGGAGATAAAAAGAATTGGGCGGCAGGAACTTTAGAATTTGTGCCATCTTTAAAGTGGTCATTTTATGTGCAAGATTTATATAATTACGGAAATGATAAAAAAGACGAAAGACTTCACTATTATAATGTAGGAGGAGCATTCACCAAAGGAGCTACCCGAATTGGAGTAGGATATGGTCGTCAAAGAGGAGGGATGATTTGTGTGGGAGGTGTTTGTCGTATGGTTCCTCAGTTTTCAGGTTTAACCTTGAATATTTCAACAAATTTTTAAAGAATATACATTTATAGAAAAGCATTTCATACTACAAGATGAGATGCTTTTTTACATCTAAAAAATTGATTTTTAGAAAATAATATAATAAAGTATTTGTTGTGAAATAAAAAATTTATACATTTGCAACCCCGTAAAAAGCGGGAATTTTATAAACATAAGAATTTATTATTTAAACAATTATGCCAACAATTCAACAATTAGTAAGAATCGGTAGAACCCAATCGACTAAGAAGAGTAAATCGATTGCCTTAGATTCTTGTCCTCAAAGAAGAGGGGTTTGTACGCGTGTTTACACTACTACACCTAAAAAACCAAACTCAGCAATGCGTAAAGTTGCCAGAGTTCGTTTGACTAATGGTAATGAGGTAAATGCTTACATCCCGGGTGAAGGACATAATCTTCAAGAGCACTCGATAGTATTAGTAAGGGGAGGAAGAGTAAAAGACTTACCAGGTGTACGTTACCACATCGTTCGTGGTGCGCTTGACACTGCTGGTGTTGCAGGAAGAACTCAACGTAGATCTAAGTATGGAGCTAAACGTCCAAAACCAGGACAAGCGCCAGCTGCACCAACAAAAGGTAAGAAAAAGTAATTTAAAAATCTTTTAAACAAAAGACATGAGAAAAAGACAAGCGAAAAAAAGACCGCTTTTACCAGATCCAAGGTTTAACGATCAGTTGGTTACACGTTTTGTGAACAACTTGATGTGGGATGGTAAAAAATCAGTTGCGTTTAAAGTATTCTATGATGCGCTTGATATCGTAGAATCTAAAAAACAAGATGCAGAGAAATCTTCATTGGAAATTTGGAAAGATGCTCTTACAAACGTTATGCCTCACGTTGAGGTTCGTTCACGTCGTGTAGGAGGTGCTACCTTCCAAATCCCGATGCAAATCAGACCGGATAGAAAAATCTCTATGGCAATGAAATGGATGATTCTTTATGCTCGTAAGAGAAATGAAAAATCTATGGCAGGAAGATTAGCTTCAGAAATTTTAGCTGCTGCTAAAGAAGAAGGAGCTGCTGTTAAAAAGAGAATGGATACTCACAAAATGGCTGAGGCGAATAAAGCGTTCTCTCACTTTAGATTTTAATTTTTAGAGAAATGGCAAGAGATTTAAGATATACTAGAAATATAGGTATTGCAGCTCACATTGATGCTGGTAAAACAACAACTACTGAGCGTATTCTTTTCTATACAGGAAAAAATCACAAAATAGGTGAGGTTCACGATGGAGCATCAACTATGGACTGGATGGAGCAAGAAGCTGAAAGAGGTATTACCATTACTTCAGCTGCTACAACATGTACATGGGCTTTCCCTACAGATCAAGGAAAGAAAATTGCAGATTCAGTTGATTATCACTTTAATATTATTGATACTCCGGGACACGTTGACTTTACCGTTGAGGTAAACCGTTCACTTCGTGTACTTGACGGATTAGTATTCTTGTTTAGTGCTGTTGATGGTGTTGAGCCTCAGTCAGAAACTAACTGGAGACTAGCTGATAACTACAAAGTTCCTCGTATGGGATTTGTAAACAAAATGGACCGTCAAGGAGCTAACTTCTTGAAAGTTTGTCAGCAAGTTAAAGATATGTTGAAATCAAATGCGGTGCCTATCGTTTTACCTATAGGTGAAGAAGCTGATTTTAAAGGAGTAGTTGATTTAGTGAAAAACCGTGCTATTGTATGGCATGAAGATACACAAGGAGCTACTTTTGATATTGTGGAGATTCCTGCTGATATGGTAGCTGAAGTAAAACAATACAGAGGTCAACTTATTGAAGAAATCGCAGCTTATGATGAAAATCTTCTTGAGAAGTATATGGAAGATGAAAATTCTATTACTGAAGAAGAAATTCACAAAGCTCTTCGTGCTGCAACATTGGATATGTCAATTATCCCAATGACTTGCGGTTCTTCTTTCAAAAACAAAGGAGTTCAATTTATGTTGGATGCGGTTTGTCGTTACTTACCTGCTCCAACAGATAAAGAAGCTATCGAAGGTACAAATCCGGATACAGACGAGCCAATTTCTCGTAAGCCATCTGTAAATGATCCTTTCGCTGCTTTAGCGTTTAAAATTGCTACTGACCCTTATGTAGGTCGTTTAGCGTTCTTCCGTGTGTATTCAGGAGGATTAGATGCAGGTTCTTATGTGTTGAACACGCGTTCAGGTAGCAAAGAGCGTATTTCTCGTATCTACCAAATGCACGCTAACAAACAAAACCCAATCGAAAGAATTGAAGCTGGAGATATCGGAGCTGCAGTAGGATTTAAAGATATTAAAACTGGAGATACACTTTGTGAAGAGAAACATCCAATTGTACTTGAATCAATGGTGTTCCCTGATCCGGTAATTGGTATCGCTGTAGAGCCTAAAACAAAAGCTGATGCTGATAAAATGGGTACTGCACTTGCTAAATTAGCTGAGGAAGATCCAACATTTACTGTTAGAACAGACCAAGCTTCAGGACAAACTATCATCTCTGGTATGGGTGAGCTTCACTTAGATATCATTGTTGACCGTATGCGTCGTGAGTTTAAAGTTGAGGTTAACCAAGGTGAGCCACAAGTTGAGTACAAAGAGGCTATTACCCGTACGGCTGATCATAGAGAGGTTTACAAAAAACAATCTGGAGGTCGTGGTAAATTCGCTGATATCGTATTCACTATTGGTCCTGCTGATGAAGTTGACGGAAAAGTTCCTAACGGATTACAATTCGTTAACGAAGTTAAAGGTGGTAACGTACCAAGAGAATATATCCCATCTGTAGAAAAAGGTTTCAAAGAGGCTATGAAACAAGGTCCTTTGGCTGGATTCGAGATGGATTCAATGAAAGTTACTTTAAAAGATGGTTCTTACCACGCTGTCGATTCAGATTCATTATCGTTCGAGTTAGCAGCTAAAATGGGTTACAAAGAGGCGGCTAAAGCTGCTGGGGCTGTAATCCTTGAGCCAATCATGAAATTAGAGGTAATCACTCCTGAAGAAAACATGGGAGATATCGTTGGTGACTTGAACAGACGTAGAGGTCAAGTTAACGATATGGGTGATAGAGCTGGAGCAAAAGTTATTAAAGCTTCTGTGCCACTTTCGGAAATGTTTGGTTATGTAACTACATTAAGAACATTATCTTCTGGTAGAGCTACTTCTACAATGGAGTTCTCTCACTATGCAGAAACACCGTCTAATATTTCAGATGAAGTAATCAAAAAAGCAAGAGGTAACGCTTAATTTTTAAAGAGATGAGTCAAAAAATAAGAATAAAACTTAAATCATACGATCACATGCTGGTTGACAAATCGGCTGAGAAAATCGTAAAAACTGTAAAAAGTACAGGAGCCGTGGTAACTGGACCAATTCCATTGCCAACTCATAAAAAAATCTTTACTGTTTTGCGTTCTCCACACGTGAACAAAAAATCGAGAGAGCAATTTGAAGTGAGCTCGTACAAAAGATTATTAGATATTTATTCTTCATCTTCTAAAACTATTGATGCTCTTATGAAATTAGAGCTTCCTTCAGGAGTAGAAGTAGAGATCAAAGTCTGATAAATCGTTGAAATTTAAAAAAATAAGCATTAAGTTTTGTTTTTAAAACTTAATGCTTATTTTTGCAACCCTTTTTGAGAAGGAATTTTAGTAATTTTTAATATATAATTTAATTATGTCTGGGTTAATTGGTAGAAAAATCGGTATGACCAGCATTTTCGATGAGAACGGGAAAAACATTCCTTGTACTGTAATCGAAGCTGGACCGTGTGTTGTTACCCAAGTCAGAACCAATGAGGTTGACGGGTATGAAGCGTTACAACTTGGTTTCGATGACAAGAAAGAAAAGCATGCTACAAAAGCTGAAGTAGGACACTTCAAAAAAGCTGGTGTTGAGGCTAAAAAGAAAGTCGTTGAAATTAAGGAATTTGAAGAGGACTACAAATTAGGTGATGTTCTCACTGTGTCTCTTTTTAGCGAAGGAGATTTTGTAGATGTGCAAGGTGTTTCTAAAGGAAAAGGTTTTCAAGGTGTTGTTAAAAGACATGGTTTTGGTGGGGTAGGTCAATCTACACACGGTCAACATAACCGTCTTAGAGCGCCAGGTTCTGTTGGAGCTTCATCATATCCGTCAAGAGTATTCAAAGGAATGCGTATGGCTGGTAGAACAGGAGGGAAGAATGTAACTGTTCAAAACCTTGTAATTTTAAAAGTTGTTGAAGATAAGAATTTGCTTGTCGTGAAAGGAGCTATTCCGGGACACAAAGACTCTTATGTAATCATTCAGAAGTAATGGAAGTAAAAGTTTTAAATATTAGCGGAAAAGAAACCGGAAGAACAGTAAATCTGTCTGATTCGGTTTTCGGTATTGAGCCAAATAATCACGCTGTTTATCTTGATGTAAAACAGTATTTGGCGAACCAAAGACAAGGTACTCACAAAGCTAAAGAGAGAAACGAAGTTGCTGGTTCAACTCGTAAAATCAAAAAACAAAAAGGAACGGGTACTGCTCGTGCGGGTTCTGTAAAGAGTCCTGTTTTTGTTGGAGGAGGAACTATTTTCGGACCAAGACCAAGAAGTTATTCTTTCAAATTGAATAAAAATTTAAAAAGATTAGCTCGTAAGTCAGCACTAAGTGCTAAAGCAAGTGAAGGAAGTGTTATCGTTTTAGAGAATTTTGATTTTGATGTTCCAAACACTAAAAATTTTATCAATATTCTTAAGTCTTTAGGGATAGAAAATAAAAAATCTTTATTTGTGTTGGGAGATTCAAATAAAAATGTATATTTGTCCTCTCGTAATTTAAAAGCTTCTAAAGTTGTAACTAATTCAGAATTAAATACTTACGCGATTTTGAACGCTGGAAGTCTAGTTCTTTTGGAAGGTGCTTTAGAGGGAATTGAAGAAAATTTAAGTAAATAGTAAGGTGATGAGTGTAATAATTAAACCTATACTTACCGAAAAAGCAACCAAAGAAAATGAGTTGTTAAATCGTTTCGGTTTTGTTGTAGCGAAATCTGCTAATAAAATTCAGATTAAAAAGGCGGTAGAGCAAACTTATGGAGTTTCTGTTCTGTCAGTAAATACTAGTATCAGTAGAGCTAATCGTTCAACAAAATATACGAAAAACGGTCTTATTACTGCAAAAACAGGAGCTTATAAGAAAGCTTTTGTGCAAGTAAAAGAAGGAGAAACTATAGATTTGTATACTAATATCTAATAAAAGTTTAGACTAAAATGTCAGTTAGAAAATTAAAACCTATTACCCCGGGTCAGCGTTTTAGAGTTGTTAATGGTTTTGACGCTATTACAACTGATAAGCCGGAGCGTTCATTATTGGCTCCGAAAAAAAACTCAGGAGGTAGAAATAGTCAAGGAAAAATGACCATGCGTTATATCGGTGGTGGTCATAAACAAAAGTATCGTTTGGTTGATTTCAAAAGAGCTAAAGTAGGAATTCCTGCTACAGTTAAGTCTATTGAATACGATCCAAACAGAACTGCATTTATTGCTTTGTTGGCTTATGCTGATGGAGCAAAATCTTATGTTATTGCTCAAAACGGTCTTAAAGTAGGGCAAACAGTTATTTCTGGTCAAGGATCTGCTCCAGAGATTGGAAATGCTATGCCACTTGCTAATATTCCTCTAGGTACTGTAATCTCTTGTATTGAGTTACGTCCTGGTCAAGGAGCTGTTATTGCTCGTTCTGCGGGTACATTCGCTCAACTTGTGGCTCGTGATGGTAAATATGCTACTATCAAAATGCCGTCAGGTGAGATTCGTTTGATTTTACTTACTTGTTCTGCAACTATTGGTGCAGTATCTAACTCTGATCATCAGTTAATCGTTTCGGGTAAAGCTGGTCGTTCAAGATGGTTGGGTAGAAGACCTAGAACAAGACCGGTAGCGATGAACCCTGTTGATCACCCAATGGGAGGTGGTGAAGGACGTTCATCTGGAGGTCACCCTCGTTCAAGAAAAGGTATGCCAGCTAAAGGATATAGAACTCGTGCTAAAGCAAACCCTAGTAATAAGTATATTGTAGAACGTAGAAAGAAATAGTAAGTAAGATATGGCACGTTCATTAAAAAAAGGACCTTTCGTTCACTATAAATTAGAAAAAAGAGTTCAGGAGAATGCTCAAAATGGTAACAAAGCTGTGATTAAAACTTGGTCACGCGCTTCTATGATTACTCCTGATTTTGTTGGTCAAACCATTGCAGTTCACAATGGTCGTCAGTTTGTCCCTGTTTATGTAACAGAGAATATGGTAGGACATAAGTTAGGAGAATTTTCTCCAACTAGATCTTTCAGAGGTCATGCTGGAGCTAAAAATAAAGGTAAAAAATAAGTAAGTCATGGGAGTTCGTAAAAAAGAAGCAGCAGAAGCTAGAAAAGAAGCGAATAAGCAAATTGCTTTTGCAAAATTAAATAACTGCCCTACTTCGCCTAGAAAAATGCGTTTGGTAGCAGATTTGGTAAGAGGTCAGAAAGCTGAAAATGCTTTAAATATATTGAGATTCAGTCAAAAAGAAGCATCAAGAAAATTAGAGAAGTTATTACTTTCTGCTATTGCTAATTGGCAGTCTAAAAACGAAAACGCTAGCATGGAAGATGCTGGATTGTTCGTTAAAGAAATCAAAGTGGATGGAGGTATGATGTTAAAAAGACTTCGTCCTGCACCACAAGGTAGAGCACATAGAATTAGAAAACGTTCTAACCACGTAACAATCGTGCTTGGAGCTATTAATAACACACAAAGCAATTAATAAACAGTATGGGACAAAAGACAAATCCAATAGGAAATCGACTTGGAATTATCAGAGGTTGGGATTCTAACTGGTATGGTGGTAATGACTACGGTGATAAAATTGCCGAAGATTACAAAATCAGAAAGTATATCCACGCTCGTTTATCTAAGGCTAGTGTGTCTAAAATAATCATCGAGAGAACTTTGAAACTTGTAACCGTTACTATCACTACGGCTCGTCCTGGTATCATTATCGGTAAAGGAGGTCAAGAGGTAGACAAGTTAAAAGAAGAGCTTAAGAAGATTACTGACAAAGAGGTTCAAATCAACATCTTTGAAATCAAAAGACCAGAGCTTGATGCTTATTTAGTTGCTAATAGCATCGCTCGTCAAATTGAAAGCAGAATTTCATACAGAAGAGCTATTAAAATGGCTATTGCGGCTGCAATGCGTATGAATGCTGAAGGAATCAAAGTTATGATTTCTGGTCGTTTGAACGGAGCTGAAATGGCACGTTCGGAGCATTTCAAAGAAGGAAGAATTCCTCTATCTACTTTCAGAGCTGATATTGATTATGCTTTGGCTGAAGCTCATACTGCTTATGGTAGAATGGGTATCAAAGTATGGATCATGAAAGGTGAGGTTTACGGAAAAAGAGATCTTTCTCCGCTTGTAGGAATGGACAAAAAACAACAGTCTGGTTCTAAATCACAAGCTCAAGGTGCTCCTCAAGGTAAATCAGGTAAACCAGCTCGTAAGAGAAAGTAATAATTAAATTAAAAACGGAAAAATGTTACAACCTAAAAGAACGAAATACCGCAAGGTACAGAAAGGTAAAATGAAAGGGATCTCTCAAAGAGGGCATGAACTTTCTAACGGAATGTTTGGTATTAAAGCATTAGATTCAGTTTTTATTACTTCTCGCCAAATTGAGGCAGCTCGTATCGCAGCGACTCGTTTCATGAAAAGAGAAGGTCAATTGTGGATTAAAATTTTCCCGGATAAGCCAATCACCAAAAAACCTCTAGAGGTTCGTATGGGTAAAGGAAAAGGTGCTGTTGAGTATTGGGTGGCTGTGGTGAAACCAGGAAGAATTATGTTCGAAGTGGGAGGAGTGCCTCTATCTGTAGCTAAAGAAGCTTTAAGATTGGCAGCTCAAAAACTCCCTGTTAAAACTAAATTTGTTATTGCTAGAGATTTCGAAGCATAATCTATTACATTATGAAACAATCAGAAATTAAGAATCTATCGGTGGCTGAATTACAAGAGCAGCTTACTCAATTAAAAAAATCATATGCTGAATTAAAATCAGCTCACGTGGTATCTCCGATTCAAAATCCTTTACAGATTAGATCGGTTAGAAGAAGCATTGCTAGAGTAGCTACTGAAATTACCAAAAGAGAGATACAATAATTGTAATCTGCTAAAGATGGAAAAAAGAAATTTAAGAAAAGAAAGAATAGGTGTTGTTACGAGTAACAAAATGGAGAAATCTATCGTAGTTGCTGAAACTAAAAAAGTAAAACACCCTATGTATGGTAAATTCGTGTTGAAAACAAAGAAATATGTTGCACACGATGAAAAGAATGATTGTAACATTGGAGATACAGTAAGGATTATGGAAACTCGTCCTTTGAGTAAATCAAAATGTTGGAGATTAGTTGAAATCATTGAAAGAGCTAAGTAATTATGGTACAACAAGAATCAAGATTAAAAGTAGCAGATAATACGGGAGCAAAAGAAGTTTTGACTATCCGTGTATTAGGAGGAACAAAACGTCGTTATGCTTCTATCGGAGATAAAATCGTTGTTTCAATCAAAGATGCAACTCCGAACGGAAACGTAAAAAAAGGAGCTGTTTCAACTGCAGTTGTAGTTCGTACCAAAAAAGAAGTACGTAGAGCAGATGGTTCATATATCCGTTTCGACGATAACGCATGTGTTCTTTTGAACGCAGCTGGTGAGATGAGAGGTACTCGTGTATTCGGTCCTGTTGCCAGAGAGCTTCGTGAGAAACAATTTATGAAGATTGTATCATTAGCACCTGAAGTGCTTTAATTTTTATAATGATGGCAAAGTTAAAAGTAAAATCAGGAGATTTAGTAAAGGTTATTGCTGGAAATCACAAAGGTGAAGAAGGAAAAATTGTTAGAATTTTTGCTGACAAAAATACTGCAGTTGTAGAAGGTGTAAACATGATTTCTAAACATACTAAACCTAGTGCTCAAAATCCTCAAGGTGGTATTGTGAAAAAAGAAGCACCTATTCATATCTCAAACCTTGCTTTAGTTGATCCAAAAACTAAAGAAGCTACGAAAGTAGGATATAGAACAGAAGGTGATAAAAAAGTAAGATTTTCAAAAAAATCTAATCAAGTATTATAGTCATGACTTACGTACCAAGATTAAAACAAGAATATAAAGACAGAGTAATCTCTGCTTTAAAGGAAGAGTTCGGATATAAAAATGTAATGCAAGTTCCTAAACTTGAGAAAATTGTTCTTTCTCGTGGAGTTGGAGCAGCAGTTTCTGATAAAAAACTTATCGAGTATGCTGTGGACGAGCTTACAAAAATTACTGGACAAAAAGCTATTGCAACTATTTCTAAGAAAGACGTAGCTTCGTTTAAACTTAGAAAAGGTATGCCTATTGGTGCAAAAGTTACACTTAGAGGTGAGCGTATGTATGAATTCTTAGACAGATTGATTACATCTTCTCTTCCACGTGTAAGAGATTTCCAAGGAATTAAAGCAACAGGATTCGACGGTAGAGGTAACTACAACCTAGGAATCACTGAGCAAATCATTTTCCCAGAGATCAATATCGACAAAGTGAACAAAATATCTGGTATGGATATCACTTTTGTTACTACTGCATCAACAGATAAAGAAGCAAAATCATTGTTAACTGAACTAGGTTTACCTTTTAAAAAGAACTAAGATATGGCTAAAGAATCAATGAAAGCCCGTGAGGTGAAAAGAGAAAAATTAGTTGCTAAATATGCAGCTAAAAGAAAAGCATTACTAGAGGCTGGAGACTATGAAGGTCTTCAAAAATTACCTAAAAATGCTTCTCCAGTTCGTCTTCACAATCGTTGTAAGCTAACAGGAAGACCAAGAGGATATATGCGTCAATTTGGTATTTCTCGTGTTACTTTCAGAGAAATGGCTAACCAAGGATTGATACCAGGAGTTAAAAAAGCTAGTTGGTAACAGAATTTTAAGAGTATTAATTGGTTTCAAGTTCGGCAGGTGTGGTGCCTGCGGAATACTAAAACCGCAAATTTAACTATATGTATACAGACCCAATTGCAGATTTCTTAACAAGAATCAGAAATGCAGCTAAGGCAAACCACAAAGTGGTTGAAATTCCTGCTTCTAAATTAAAGAAAGAGATCACAAAAATTTTGTTTGAGCAAGGTTATATCTTAAGCTACAAGTTTGAAGATAACAATGTTCAAGGGACAATTAAAATTGCTCTTAAGTATGATAAAGATACTAAAGAGTCAGTAATTAGAGATATTCAAAGAATCAGTAAACCAGGACTACGTAAATACGCTAGCTCTGCTGACCTTCCTAGAATCCTTAACGGTTTAGGAATTGCTATTGTTTCGACTTCAAAAGGTCTTATGACTGGTAAGAAAGCTAAACAATTAAATGTTGGTGGAGAGGTAATTTGTTACGTTTACTAAAAAAACACATTAAGAGATGTCAAGAATAGGTAAAAGCCCGGTAACTATCCCGTCAGGTGTAACAGTTGATGTTAAAGACGGAGTTATTACAGTTAAAGGAAAGTTAGGTGAACTAAAACAAGAATACTCTGATGTTACTGTTAAAGTAGAAGACGGACAAGTTATAGTTGAACGTTCATCTGATAATAAAGTAGAGAGAGCAAAACACGGTCTATATCGTGCACTTGTAAGCAATATGATTACAGGAGTATCTGAAGGATTTACTAAAGAATTAGAATTGGTTGGGGTAGGATACAGAGCTTCAAATCAAGGTCAAAAACTTGATTTAGCTTTAGGATTTTCTCACAATATCATTCTGGAAATTGCTCCTGAAGTTAAAGTAGAAACGGTATCCGAAAAAGGAAAAAATCCGATCATTAAATTATCTTCTTTAGACAAACAGCTTCTAGGTCACGTAGCTTCTAAAATCAGAAGTTTCCGTAAACCAGAGCCATACAAAGGAAAAGGAGTTAAGTTTGTAGGAGAAGAGTTAAGAAGAAAAGCAGGTAAATCAGCTTAAAAATATTAAATTATGTCACTAACAAAAGTTGAGAGAAGACAGCGTATTAAGCTAAGAATCAGAAAAACTGTAAATGGTACAGCAGAAATGCCAAGATTATCTGTATTCAGAAGCAATAAAGAAATTTATGCTCAGTTAATCGATGATACAAAAGGTATTACTCTAGTAGCAGCTTCATCAAGAGATAAAGATCTGAATGCTAAAGGTACTAGTGTTGAAATTGCTGAACAAGTAGGTAAAGCTATTGCAGAGAAAGCTGTTAAAGCTGGTATTGAAAAAGTTACTTTCGATAGAGGAGGTTACTTATATCACGGACGTGTTAAATCATTAGCAGACGGAGCTAGATCTGCAGGACTTAAATTCTAAAAGTATTATGTATCATAGTTATAAAAACGTAGAACTTGTAAAACCTAGTGGTCTTGAACTTAAAGACCGTTTGGTGAGTGTAAATCGTGTTACTAAAGTTACTAAAGGAGGTAGAGCATTTGGTTTCTCTGCTGTAGTAGTGGTAGGTGATGAAAACGGTGTAGTTGGTCACGGTTTAGGAAAGTCTAAAGATGTATCTGAAGCTATTGCTAAAGCTGTTGAGGACGCTAAGAAAAACTTAGTTCGTATTCCTTTACATAGTAAAACTGTTCCACATGAGCAGTTAGGTAAATATGGAGGAGCTCGTGTATATCTAATGCCTGCATCTGTGGGTACTGGAGTAATTGCTGGTGGATCGGTACGTGCAGTACTAGAGTCAGTAGGAATTCACGATGTATTATCGAAGTCTCAAGGTTCTTCTAACCCTCATAACGTGGTAAAAGCTACTTTCGATGCTTTACTTCAAATGAGAAGTGCCGTTACGGTTGCTAAACAAAGAGGAATTTCTTTAGAGAAAGTATTTAAAAGTTAATTCGTAAGGAAAATGGCAAAGATTAAAGTAAAGCAAGTTAGAAGTCAAATCAAATGTCCTAAAACTCAAAAATTAGTTTTAGAATCATTAGGACTTCGTAAAATAGGTCAGGTTGTTGAGCATGATTCTAATCCTGTTATCCTTGGAATGGTAAATAAAGTTAAACACTTGGTTTCTGTTGAAGAAACTAAATAATAACATATCAGTTATGAATTTAAGTAACTTACAACCTGCAGAAGGTTCAGTACACAACCAAAATAAAAGAGTAGGTAGAGGAGAAGGTTCAGGTAAAGGTGGTACTTCTACAAGAGGTCACAAAGGAGCTAAGTCTCGTTCTGGATACTCAAAGAAAATTGGATTTGAAGGAGGACAGATGCCACTTCAAAGACGTGTTCCTAAATTTGGTTTTAAAAACATCAACAGAGTAGAATACCAAGGTGTTAATTTAGATGCACTTCAAAATTTAGTAGACAGTGGTTTTGTAACTGATACAGTAGATTTAACTACTTTATTAGAAAACCGTCTAGCTACTAAAAACGATCTAGTTAAGATCCTAGGTAGAGGAGAGTTAAAAGCTAAATTAAAAGTATCTGCTCACAAATTTACTGCGACTGCTAAAGCAGCTATCGAAGCAGCTGGAGGAGAAGTAGTAGAATTATAATAATTGTTCTTGTAAGATGAAAAAATTTATTGAAACAATAGTTAATATCTGGAAAATCGAGGAGCTTAAAAACAAAATCCTCTTAACATTAGGGTTATTATTAGTATATCGTTTTGGGGCTCACGTTCCGCTTCCAGGTATTGATATTAATAAATTATCAGGTCTTCAAGAGCAAACCGAAGGAGGTATAGGATGGCTTATCAATGTATTTACAGGAGGCGCGTTTTCACAAGCCTCTGTATTTGCACTTGGTATTATGCCATATATCTCTGCTTCGATTGTAGTTCAATTGATGGGAATTGCAGTTCCTTATTTACAAAAACTACAAAAAGACGGAGAAAGTGGAAGAAAGAAAATGAACCAAATCACGCGTTGGTTAACCATCGGTATTACTTTGGTTCAAGGTCCTGGATACATCTATAATCTATCAAGACAAGTTCCTGATGCATTCTTAATGTCTCCTTCTTCTTTTGCTTTTATTTTCTCATCAGTTATTATTTTATCAACAGGTACTGTTTTTGCAATGTGGCTTGGTGAAAAAATTACTGATAAAGGAATAGGAAATGGTATCTCTCTTCTAATTATGGTGGGAATCTTAGCAAGAATGCCGCAAATGTTCATCCAAGAGGTTGCTTTCAGAACAACCGGAACCAATGGTGGTATCATGCTTATTCTAATCGAAGTTATCATTTGGTTACTGGTAATTGTAGCTTGTGTGTACTTGGTTCAAGCAGTTCGCAAAGTTCCGGTACAATATGCAAGACGTACAGCATCAGGTACTTTTGAAGAGGGTAACAGACAATGGATTCCGCTAAAAGTAAATTCTGCTGGTGTAATGCCAATCATTTTTGCACAAGCCATCATGTTTGTACCTGCAGCTTTAGCTGGACTGGTTTCAACTTCTGAAACTGCTCAAAATTTAGGACAAACTTTTGGTAATCCTTTCGGATTTTGGTATAATTTTGTCTTTGGACTATTGATTGTAATTTTTACGTATTTTTACACCGCAATTACAATTCCTACCAACAAAATGGCAGATGATTTAAAAAGAAGCGGAGGATTTATTCCGGGTATTAAACCTGGATCTGAAACGGCAGAATATTTAGATAAAATTATGTCGTTGATTACTTTCCCAGGTTCATTATTCTTGGTGTTAATTGCAGTTTTACCAGCCTTGGCAGCAACTCTGTTAGGTGTTCAACAAGGTTGGGCAATGTTCTACGGAGGAACTTCACTTCTAATTATGGTAGGTGTAGCAATCGATACTATCCAACAAGTAAATGCATATTTGTTGAACAAACAATATGACGGTTTAATGAAAACTGGTAAAAACAGAAAATCTTTAGCATAATATGGCAAAACAGTCTGCAATAGAACAAGACGGAACAATTATAGAGGCATTGTCAAACGCAATGTTTCGAGTTGAGTTAGAAAACGGACACGTTGTAATTGCTCATATTTCGGGAAAAATGAGAATGCACTACATTAAATTGCTTCCCGGAGATAAAGTTAAATTAGAGATGAGTCCTTATGACTTATCAAAAGCAAGGATTACTTATAGATATTAAAAGGCTTATAAAATGAAAGTAAGAGCATCAGTAAAGAAAAGAAGCGCTGAGTGTATTATCGTACGCAGAAAAGGTCGCTTATATGTTATTAACAAAAAAAATCCTAGATTTAAACAAAGACAAGGATAATTATGGCAAGAATAGCAGGGGTAGATATACCTAAAAACAAAAGAGGAATTATAGCTTTAACCTATATTTACGGAATCGGTAAAAGTAGAGCTATCGAGATTTTAGAGAAAGCTAACGTTAGTCAAGATAAAAAAGTTTCTGACTGGAATGACGACGAAATTGGAGCGATCCGTGAGGCTGTATCTAGTTTTAAAATTGAAGGTGAATTGCGTTCAGAGATTCAATTAAACATCAAACGTTTAATGGATATCGGATGTCAAAGAGGAATCCGTCACAGACTTGGACTTCCGCTTCGTGGACAAAGAACTAAAAACAACTCTAGAACTAGAAAAGGTAAAAAGAAAACTGTTGCTAACAAGAAAAAAGCAACTAAATAATAAATAGCTATGGCAAAAACTAATACGAAAAAACGTAAAGTTGTTGTTGAGTCTACAGGTGAGGCTCATATCAATGCTACTTTCAATAACATCATTATTTCTTTAACAAACAAGAAAGGTGAAGTTATTTCATGGTCATCAGCAGGTAAAATGGGATTCAGAGGTTCTAAAAAGAACACTCCGTATGCTGCTCAAATGGCTGCAGAAGATGCATCTAAAGTTGCATTAGAAGCAGGTCTTAAAAAAGTAAAAGTTTACGTAAAAGGACCAGGAAACGGTAGAGAGTCAGCTATACGTTCTCTTCATAACGGTGGAATTGAAGTGACTGAAATCATCGACGTTACTCCAATCCCTCACAACGGATGTCGTCCTCCAAAAAGAAGAAGAGTTTAATTTTATTTTAAGTATAACTAAGAAACAAACTTAAACTATCGAAGGATTTGACCTGAATTCATAGTTTTGTTTCTTTAATTAATTTTTACAAATGGCAAGATATACTGGTCCAAAATCGAAAATAGCTCGTAAATTCGGTGAAGCTATTTTCGGAGCTGATAAAGCTCTTGAAAGAAGAAATTACCCTCCGGGACAACACGGATTAGCTCGTAAAAGAGCAAAAAAATCTGAGTACGCTGTTCAGCTTACTGAGAAACAAAAAGCTAAATATACTTACGGTATTTTAGAGCGTCAATTCAGAAGATTGTATGAAAAAGCAAATGCTTCTAAAGGTATTACCGGTGAAGTATTATTACAACTTTGTGAATCTCGTTTGGATAACGTAGTTTTCAGAATGGGTATCGCTCCATCTCGTAGAGCAGCTCGTCAAATCGTATCTCACAGACATATTACAGTTAATGGAGAGTTGGTAAACATCCCTTCATATCAATTAAAAGCTGGTGATAAAGTTGCTGTACGTGAGAAATCTAAATCTCTTGAAGCTATCGTAAATTCACTTGCTAATTCAGCTCACGTATATGAGTGGATTACTTGGAATAACGATACTAAAGAAGGAACTTTTGTTGCTGTTCCTCAAAGGCTTCAAATTCCTGAAAATATCAAAGAACAACTAATCGTTGAGCTTTATTCTAAATAATACTAATACGGACATACAAGTCGAAAATATGGCACTATTAAATTTTCAAAAACCCGATAAAGTAATAATGGTTGATTCAACCGATTTCGAAGGAAAGTTTGAATTCAGACCTTTGGAACCGGGTTACGGATTGACAGTAGGTAATGCTCTACGCAGAGTTTTATTGTCTGCTTTAGAGGGTTACGCAATTACTTCTATCCGAATCGAAGGAGTAGAACATGAGTTTTCTACTATTTCGGGTGTAGTGGAAGACGTTACCGAAATTGTTTTGAATTTCAAACAAGTTCGTTTCAAACGTCAAATTGAGGATATTGATAATGAGACTGTTTCCGTTTCTTTTTCAGGTAAAGACAAACTTACTGCCGGTGATTTCCAAAAATTCATTTCTGGATTCCAAGTATTAAATCCGGATTTAGTAATTTGTAATCTTGACAGTAAAGTTAAATTGAATATTGAGTTTACTATTGAAAAAGGTAGAGGTTATGTTCCTGCAGAAGAGAACAAAAAATCTAGTGCTTCTATTGGAACTATTTTTATCGATTCAATTTACACTCCAGTTAAGAATGTAAAATATTCAATTGAAAACTATCGTGTTGAGCAAAAAACGGATTACGAAAAATTAGTTTTAGAAATCAAAACCGATGGTTCAATTCACCCGAAAGATGCCCTTACTGAAGCTGCAAAAGTGCTTATTCATCACTTTATGTTGTTCTCTGACGAAAGAATTACTCTAGAATCAGATGAAATTGCTCAAACTGAGTCTTATGATGAAGAATCATTACACATGAGACAACTTTTGAAAGCTAAATTAACAGATTTAGATCTTTCTGTTAGAGCATTAAATTGCCTTAAAGCTGCAGAAGTTGAAACTCTAGGAGACTTGGTTTCGTATAATAAGAGTGATTTAATGAAGTTCCGTAATTTTGGTAAAAAGTCACTAACTGAACTTGATGAGTTAGTAGCTGCTAAAAACCTTCACTTCGGAATGGACTTATCAAAATATAAATTAGATAAAGAATAAGGTCTGATTCAGACTAAAAATTGTAGATAGCAATGAGACACGGAAAAAAAGTAAATCATTTAGGCAGACAAAAAGGTCACAGAGACGCGATGTTGTCTAATATGGCTTGTTCGCTTATAGAGCACAAAAGAATCAACACTACTGTAGCTAAAGCTAAAGCGCTTAAAGTTTATGTTGAGCCACTAGTAACAAAATCTAAAGAAGATACAACTCACAACAGACGTGTAGTTTTCTCTTACCTTAAAAACAAATATGCTGTAACTGAATTATTCAGAGAAGTGGCTCCAAAAGTTGGTGATCGTCCAGGAGGATATACTCGTATCATCAAATTAGGAAACCGTCTTGGAGATAACGCTGATATGGCTATGATTGAACTAGTTGACTTCAACGAACTATACAACGGTGGTAAAAAAGAAGTTAAGAAAACAACTCGTAGAAGTAGAGGTAAAAAAGCTGCTGAAGCTACTGCTCAAGTTGAAGAAGCTCCAAAAGCTGAAGAAACAGCTTCTGAAGAAACTACTGAAACTAAAGAATAATTTATTCTTTATATCCTATAAAAAAGACAAACCCAACGGTTTGTCTTTTTTTTGTTTCTATAATTCTGGTGGTGAGATAATGTTTGTTACAATTAATAAAAATCCACGTTTATTCCGATTCTAATACTGCGATACGGCGCAATAGCATCAAACGAATTGAGATTTTTATGGATTACTGATTTCACCGACTTAAGATTCATTTGAGCAGGAATCTTGATTAGAATGGTTCGAATATATTCGTTGCGTATTCTGCTTACGGGCGGCTCTTCCGGGCCTAAAACAGGCAATCCTAGCGCGTTTTTCAGACTTTGATACAACCACATCGAGCCATCTTTTAACTTCTCAAAATCGCGGTGTTTTAGCGTGAGTTTTATAAGTCTGAAATACGGCGGATATTCGAAAGTTTGTCGCTCTTGTAATTCTTGTGCATACATCGCCTGATAATCGTTTTTGAGTACCTTTTGAATAATCGGATGCGTTGGATTATAGGTTTGGATAATTACTTTCCCTTGCTTTTCACTGCGACCGGCTCTACCTGCAACTTGTGTCATAAGCTGAAAACTGCGTTCAAAAGCTCTAAAATCCGGATGATAAAGCATATTGTCGGCATTGAGGATACCCACTAATCCAACATTGTCAAAATCCAATCCTTTGGCGAGCATTTGCGTCCCAACCAAAATATCTGATTCTCTATTTTTAAAATTATCTATGATTTTTTCGTAGCCAAATTTCCCGCCCGTTGTATCACGATCCATTCGAATCACTTTTTTGTCTGTAAAAAGCGATTCTAATTCCAGCTGAATTTGCTCAGTGCCGAAACCTTTGGTCGTGAGCTCTACACTTTGACAGGCATGGCAATGAGTAGGTTTAGCTATAGCATACCCACAATAATGACAGCGAATTTGGCTTTTTTGTTTGTGATACGTAAGGCTTACATCACAATTCGGGCATTGCGGAATGTGGCCACAAGTGGTGCATTCCACTACCGGAGCATAACCCCGGCGATTTTGGAATAAAATGATTTGTTCGCCATTGTCCAGTATAGTTTTCATCTCCTCCAAAAGCGTATCGCTGAAATGTCCGGTCATCTTTTTTCGGAAATGCTTGTCCTTTAAATCCACAATTTGAATTTTAGGGAGTTCCGTTTTGCCGAATCGCTCGGTAAGTTCTACTCGTCCGAATTTTTGGACTTCGGTGTTATAATAAGTTTCGATACTTGGAGTAGCACTGCCCAATAACACTTTGGCTTTGTGTAGTTCGGCCAATACTATAGCCGTATCACGCGCATGATAGCGTGGCGCCGGATCTTGTTGCTTGAAGGTTTGCTCGTGTTCTTCATCCACCAAAATAAGTCCCAAGTCTCGGAATGGCAAAAACAAAGCGGAGCGTGCTCCAATAATTATTTTAGCTTTTTCAGAACGATTCAAAACCTGATTCCACACCTCGATGCGCTCATTTTGATTGTATTTGGAGTGATATACCGCCACCTCGTTACCGAAATGTTTGCGCAGTCTGGAAACAAGTTGTGTGGTGAGCGCAATTTCCGGAAGCAGATACAAAACTTGTCTGCCGGTCTGGATATATTCTTTAATCAGTTCTATATAAACTTCGGTTTTACCCGACGAAGTAACCCCGAAGAGTAAAGTAGTGTTTTTGGTTGTAAAGCTCTCTTTGATTTCTTGCAATGCCTTTGCCTGTGCCGTGCTCAGTGTTACTTCCTTTTGCAATTCCTCGGTCAGATAATCGGTTCGGTCGGTTTGCAAGAAGTATTCTTCAAAGATTTCTTTATCGATTAAACTTTTAATAATCGAAGCTGAAGTATCGGTGCTTTCTGAAAGTTGTTTTGCCGAAATCGGTTTTTTTGTCGAAGCTTTTAGTTGAAAATACTTCAAAACTACTGCTCGTTGTTTGTGAGCATTTTTTAGTGTTTCCAAAAGGTCTTTGAGTCCGCTTTCACTATCGTGTTTTTCATGTAAGCGAACAAAGCGGATGAGTTTGGGCTTATAGACCTCTTTCACTTCTTCCTGTAAATAAATAACCTCTTTGGTAAGCAGTTTTTGAAGAATAGGAAGCGCACTTTTCCGATTCAGAATAGCGATTATATCTTGTACTTTGAGCGAATTTTGCTTTTCGAGGGCTTCATATACTAGGAATTCGTCATCTGTAAGCTCGCTTTTCAGTACTTCGGTGTCTTTGTTTTTAAGAATAATGGTTTCGCTCTCTAACAGCAAAGCAGAAGGCACGGCACTTTTGTACACCTCTCCGATACTGCACATATAATATTCGGCAATCCAAAACCATTGTTTTAGTTGGATGGGAGTTACTATAGGGGTTTCGTCAATAATTTCGTGAATTTCTTTTGCATCATACAGTAGCGGTTTGTTTTGATGTACTTCGATAGCCAAAGCCGTATATATTTTTGACTTTCCGAAGGGAACGGCAATACGCATACCCGGCTTTATATAATGATATTCCGCTTCACTCACTTGGTAAGTAAAGGTTTTGTCCAAAGCCAAAGGCAAAATTACTTCTACGAAAAACATCAATTTGGTCTAAAAGTCGAAAGTCAAATGTCCGGAAAATTCGAGTTGCAAGTTACGCTATTCGCAGCAAAACAAAAAGTATAACTCCGACAGAGTTCGAAACGCAGTAGGAGTTAATTTCAAGAGTTTTTATCAAATTAAATATGATTTTTATTTAAAACTTTCAATTGCTTTTCGCACGTTTCCGTATTTTTCAAGGAGATGTTGAGCCTCGTTTTGTGAGATATTGAGTTCGTCCATAATCATTCTTACGCCTCTATCCACAAGTTTGTGATTAGAAAGTTGCATATCGACCATTTTGTTGCCCTTCACGCGGCCTAAAGCAATCATAGTAGAGGTAGAAATCATATTGAGGACCATTTTTTGAGCTGTTCCTGCTTTCATCCGAGAGCTTCCGGTTACAAACTCCGGTCCTACCACCACAACAATAGGAAATTGTGCTACCTGAGCTAGCGGACTACCTTCGTTACAGGTGATACAACCCGTAATAATATTATTTTCGTTGCATTTTTCGAGTCCTCCAATCACGTACGGAGTGGTACCCGAAGCAGCAATCCCGATTACGACATCTTTGTCGGAAATATTTTGAGCGACTAAATCTTTCCAAGCTTGCTCACGGTCGTCTTCGGCAAATTCAACCGCTTTGCGAATCGCGGTATCGCCTCCGGCTATGATTCCGTTTACTAAATCAAACGGAACACCAAAAGTAGGCGGACATTCCGAAGCATCAACGATACACAATCGTCCGGAAGTGCCGGCACCGATATAGAACAATCGTCCTCTGTTTTTGAGCTTTTCTACAACTTGAATCACCAATCGCTCGATTTGCGGTAGGGCTTTTTCAACCGAAAAGGCCACAGTTTTGTCTTCGTTATTAATGTTTTGCAGCAATTCGCTTACGCTCATCTTTTCCAGATGATTGTATTTGGAGGATTGTTCAGTGGTTTTTGTGAATTTCATGGATTGAATCGTTGATTTGTAGAATCGTTAAAACAGTTAAACAAATCTAGACAAAATAAGCCAAAACCACTCCGAGAATAATCACCGAAATTTTAGCGATGTTGAACTTATGGTTTTCGCTACTTTCAAAAATAATCGTAGAAGAAATATGAAAGAGAATTCCGACTACGATAGCCGAAATTTCCATGTAGTAATGAGTCAGTACAGGTACATTTGAAGATAGCAATGTTCCTAGCGGTGTCATAGCAGCAAAAGTTACCATAAACACAAAAATCCATTTTTTGTTTAATCCGCCGTTCAAAAAGAAAGTCGTAAGAATAATGGCAATTGGCAAGTGATGAATGGCAATGCCTAGTGCTAAATCATGATGATGACTCACAGGCATTCCTTCGAGTAGCGCATGTAAACATAAGCTGCCAAAAAGCGTCCACGGCATGGAAGTAAAGGAATCGTGTTTGTGCACGTGCCCGTGTTCGGCTCCTTTAGAAAAGAATTCCAAAATGATTTGGAACAAAATTCCGATCATGATAAAGGCACCTACTTTGTATCCTACCGAATGGTCATGACCGTTCTCAGAATTGTGCATGGCATAATCATAAATCTCGGGCAAGAGGTGCATTACGGTAATAGAAAGCAGAAATGCTCCACTGAAAGCCAGCAGCAATTTGATGTTTTTTTTGTTAGTGGGTTTGAGGAGCAAAGCCACGGCGTATCCCAACAAAACAGCGATAAGAGGTAAAATATATTGCATATATTATTTGAAAATCATTATAAGACGATCGGAAGTTTTGTTGTAAAATTTACTCAATTTATAATCTCCAAAAACATCCAGTAAATAAATATCTGATTGCTCCATCATTTTTTCGAAATCCGAAAGTTTTAAGGCTTTTACTCGTTCGGTATACTTGTGAGTACGTCCATCAGCTTCGAATGAAATTTCTTTATAAATATAACCATCTTCGTATTTTCGCTCAATGTGAAAATCAATTCCGTCTACTGATTTTACTTCTTTGGCTACCAAATTCGGAATCACCTTTTCGACATTCATAAAATCCATTACGGCAAAACCATATTCGCTTAAACTATTCTTGATTGCCTGCAGCGTTTTGATATGGTCTTCGTCGTTTTCGAAATATCCGAAGCTGGTAAAGAGATTAAATATCGCATCAAACTTCTCTTCGAACGGTTCTTTCATATCATGTACACGGAAATGCAACGTATCGTTTTCATGTTCTTTAGCATGTGCAATACTGTTTGCCGATAAATCTGCACCCAATACATCATATCCCAATTTGTTGAGATAAATCGAGTGACGACCCTTGCCGCAAGCCAAGTCCAAGACTTTAGCATTTTCGGGTAAATTCAAATAAGACGTAATGTTGTCAATAAATAATCCGGCTTCTTTATAATCTCTGTCTTTATATAAAATGTGGTAATATTCCGTGTCAAACCACAATTTGTACCAATTGTTGTCCATAATTTATTCTTGATTTTCGTGGTTGTCTTTGTATTCTGGATACAAGAAGTTGTTGTAAGGAAATCGCGTAATGTGAATTTCTCTTACGGCTTCGTAAACTTTCTCACGAAATTCTTCAATATTTTCTTTATTAGTTGCTGAAATAAATAGGGTATGTTCTTTACCTACTTTGCTCATCCAGGTTTTTCTCCAATCATCCAAAGTGTTATGGCGGCTTGTGCGTTCTGTAATCAAATCATCTTCCTCGATGGTGAGGTGTTTGAACGCATCAATTTTATTGAACACCATTATGGTAGGTTTATTGTCCGATTTGATTTCTTTGAGGATTTCGTTTACCGAAGCAATATGTTCTTCGAAATCCGGATGAGAAATATCCACCACATGAAGTAATAAATCCGCCTCGCGAACCTCATCAAGTGTACTTTTGAAGGATTCCACCAATTGAGTCGGCAATTTTCGGATAAATCCTACGGTGTCCGAAAGCAAAAACGGAAGGTTTTTAATCACCACTTTGCGCACGGTGGTATCGAGCGTAGCAAAGAGTTTATTTTCGACAAAAACCTCACTTTTTGATATTAGATTCATCAGCGTAGATTTACCCACATTGGTATATCCAACGAGCGCTACACGAACCATAGCTCCGCGGTTGCTGCGCTGAATCGCCATTTGTTTGTCAATGGTTTTGAGCTTATCTTTCAAAAGGCTGATGCGGTCACGGACAATACGTCTATCGGTCTCAATCTCGGTTTCTCCAGGTCCTCTAAGCCCGATACCTCCTTTTTGACGTTCCAAGTGCGTCCACATACCGGTAAGGCGAGGAAGTAAATATTGATATTGCGCCAATTCTACTTGTGTGCGCGCATACGAGGTTTGAGCACGTTGCGCAAAAATATCCAGAATCAAGTTGGTTCTGTCCAGAACTTTTACGCCTAATTCTTTGTTGAGGTTTTTTTGTTGAGAAGGAGAAAGCTCGTCGTCGAAGATAACCGTAGATACGTCATTATCCTTAACAAAATAAGCTATTTCTTCTATTTTTCCGGTTCCTAAAAAAGTTTTAGGATTGGGTTTTTCTAATTTTTGATAAAAACGTTTAATCACTTCACCGCCGGCAGTAGTGGTTAAGAATTCTAGTTCGTCTAGATATTCATTGAGTTTGTCTTCATCTTGCCCATAGGTGATGATACCGACAATTACCGTTTTTTCAAAATTCGTTATTTCTTTCTCTAGCATCCGTTTCTTTTAAACATTCACAAAGATACAAATCAATACAGTATTAGCTTATTAAAGAAATAATAATCTAATACTGTATCGTATGTGAGTTAGGTGATTATGCTCAGGTTATAAAGTTTCTTTAAGCCACTTAAAGAATTCACTTTGCCAAACCATGGCATTTTGCGGTTTTAGTACCCAGTGATTTTCGTCCGGGAAGTAAACAAATCTACTTTTGATTCCTAATAATTGAGCTGCTTGGAAGGCTTCTTGACCTTGTCCGATAGGCACGCGATAGTCTTTTCCGCCATGGATAACCAAGATTGGGGTATCCCAGTTAGCGACTAAGTTTTTAGGGTTAAATGTTTTGTATGTTTTGCGAGCTTCTCTATTGTCTTTATCCCAATAAGGCCCTCCGGCATCCCAATTGGTAAAGAAAACTTCTTCGGTAGTGCCGTACATACTTTCTAGATTAAATACACCACAATGAGAGATAAAAGTTTTGAAGCGCTTTTCGTGAATTCCGGCAAGATAATATACCGAATATCCTCCGTAGCTTGCTCCGATTGCGCCTAAGCGTTCTTTATCTACAAATTTTTCTTTTGACACTTCATCAATAGCCGATAGATAATCCATCATGGCTTGACCGCCCCAGTCTTTGCTAATCGCTTCGTTCCACTCTACACCAAATCCGGGTAAACCTCTGCGGTTTGGAGCCACAATCACATAACCTTGAGCCGCCATTACTTGGAAGTTCCAACGGAATGAGTAGAATTGCGAAACTTGTTGTTGAGGTCCTCCGTTACAGTAAAGTAGGGTAGGGTATTTTTTGTTTGGGTCAAAATTCGGTGGAAGCACAACCCAAACCATCATTTTTTTGCCGTCGGTAGTCGTTACATAACGTCTTTCGGTTTTACTCAAGGCAAGTTTGTCGTACACATGGTTGTTTACGGTAGTGATTTGTTGCCATGATTTTTTCTTTAAATCGTATGAATATACCTCAGTAGCATGGTTAATGTCTTGACGAGTAAGAATTACTTTATCCCCCACGATATCTACAATTCCGGTAATGTCAAAATCACCTTTGGTAAGCTGAACTACGGTAGGCATTTTTTTAGTAAGACCGATATAATCTACTTCAAAAAGCTGTTCAGTACCGTCAATAGGAGCGCCGAAATAAATCTTTTTACCGTCAGGGCTCCATTTGAAACTTCCTACAGTTCCGTCCCAATGAGCCGTAAGATTAACGTCAAATTGATTATTTATACGAACGATGATGTCGTTTTTATCCGCTTCATAGCCATCGCGTTTCATCTGTAACCAAGTCAATTCTCCTTTAGGAGACAAGGCAGGATTGGTGTCATAACCCAAATTGGTTTCGGTCAGATTGCGGGTTTGTCTGGTTTGTAGGTTGTATTCGTAAATATCGGTGTTGGTGCTTACGGCATATTCCGTTCCGAATTTCTTTTTAGAAACATAGAGTATGCTTTTGCCATCCGCACTCCAAATATAATCTTCGTCACCACCAAACGGCATTTGAGGCGAATAGTATGGTTCACCTTTCATGATGTCCATTCCGGTGGCACCGTCTTTGTTTTCTTTATAGAATACGTGGTTGAATTTCCCTTCGTTATCAGTATCCCAATGTCTGTAATCTAGTCCTTCGTAAACATAAGCCGTTGATTTATCTAAATCTTTGTAGATGTCTTTGCCTAATACGTTGTTTACGGCAACTTCTTCGTGATACAATACATATTTTCCGTCCGGAGAAATGTTTTTATCAGCTACTAAGGCCGCGTAATCTGTAATTTCGGTAGGCGTTCCTCCCGAAAGCGGAATCGAATATATTTTTGATTTTACTTTGTTTTCGCTCATATCCGGAGTGGATACGCGATAGATAAGATTTTTTTGATCTTTGGTCACCCCGATGGCGCTCACTCTACCGAGTTTTAAAAGCAATTCAGGTGTCATGACCTCTTGTGCAGAACCGGAACTTATAGCCACTATACTTAAAGCTAAGATTAGAATTTTTTTCATTAGTGTAGGTGTTTTATTTTCACAGATAGCGAAGATAAATATTTTATAGGATTATAACCGAAGAAATATTGGTTTTAATATTCTCTTTTTGTGCCGTATTTAATACCTGCTTTTGCAAAAAGGTTTTGAAGCATTATCATTTTATCGGAGCAATCTTCTCCTAAATTTATAAGCTCATTTTTACTTGTACGATAGTTATTACAATCAAAACAAATCATAATAAATTCAAAAAGGTTGTCGTTTTCATCAAAAAACAAAATAGCATTTCGAGGCATGTAACACATTGAAGCACTCATTATCCCTATATCCTTTTGGTATCCATAATTGAAAATTAAATCGGTTAATTCATTTTTTTGTTCCTCAGTTAAGTCTATACTTTCTTCAAAATCTTTTGGGTTGTATCTCGAAAAATCGTCTTTCAAAATGGAAAAATATTCTATCATTATTTCGCCTACAGGATAAGCCTCAACCATTTTTCCATTATCTTCATAAATATATTTCTTCCCATCTTCTCCTTTTAGTTTTCTGTAATCATCTTTAAAAGATGTAAACGCAATCCTAGATGCTTTGTTATAGGGATAGTTTTGATTTCGTTCTTTTATAGGAAACAATTTTACCTTTTTACAAGACATGTTTTTTTTCCTGTCTTTTATACCTGTATGAATCACACGAACTTAAAAAGAGTCCGAAAAATAAAACGAAAAGTAAACCCCGAAAACTCATATATTGCTGATTAAAAAGTAAATGTAATCAAAACCTCATCTCTTTTCAAATAAAATGAGGCTTTGATTTATTAGTATAATAACTCTGTCGGAGTTTTAAACTCCAACAGAGTGAGTTTAAGTCTAAAAATAAATTAATAGGATAATTTAAAGTGGCTCTTTACGATGTTTTCCTAAAAAAATTACTTCACAAAATTATACCTTCTAACTTCGGTAGAATCGACGATATAGCCTTGTTGGTTGGTTTTTCCGTCCACCATTTCTTGTATCACACCTTTTTCGGATTTTTTCTCTTGGCTATACAATTCTTCGTAATCGGGTGTGTAAAGCGCATTGGGTACCACGTTGATTTTGAACATAAAAGTGTGTGAATATTCTTTGGTATTTGCTAGAATAGTGGTAAAAATTTTCACGTCTCCAATATTTTTGTTGCTGTTGTATTCGAGTTGCAAGAGCCCAAATTCGCCCGGACGGATAGCACTTTTCGGGAAGGTGGCAATGGTACAACCACATGAGGGCAATACGTTTTCAATCTTAAGCGGATTTTCGCCGGTATTTTTGATTTTTACAACTATATCTTGTTTTTCACCTTGTAAAATGGGGTAATAGGTTCTGATAGGATCTTCAATTTCCATAGTTGTAACCTCTAACTCTTTTTTACAGCCTACTAGGATAAGTAAAATCAGTAGAGAAAAGGAAACTTTGAATAACGGTTGTTTATCGGAATATAATTTCATCACACGCAATGCTTTTGGTGTTAAAGGTATCGTTTTTTATAATTCGAATATGAATGCTTGAAGCATTTTCCGGAATTTCAATCGGGATAATGACTTCTTGTTTATAGTACTGGGTTGCTGAAATGTTTTGACTGAATTTTTTATCACCTACAGTAACAATAACCTGTTTAGGCAAATAAATTCGATGTTTGGGAGCGTTCAAAAAATTTAGTCGAATTTCTTTGGCTTGGTGCACATCTTCTGCCAAAACTTCTAATTCCACTTCGGGAGTAACTGTGAAAAGCACCCAGTTGTTGAAATAATCATTAAATCCTAGTGCTCCATCAGTAAGTGTTTTAGTAGACGGATAATCTTCGTCTAGCAGGGTTAACGCTTTTACTTTTTTACCTAATAACAGATTCTTGTGTTCTTTGTTTAGGATTTCATTTTCCCAGATTTGAATGTATTGCTTTACGCTAAAACCGATTTCGTTATACTTTTCAATAGGATGCTGAGCGTAACATTTTTTGAGCAATTCGAAATACTTTTTGATTTCGGGTTTTACCAGAATTTTTTCATTTTTTTGACTAGCGAATCCTTCGTTTTGAACACCTTGTGTACGAGCAATTTCTAAGCGTTGGAATGACAGAGCAAGAAGCAATGGTTGCAAGTCGTGCTGTTCTTTTTCGGATAATTTGGGTAGAAGATTTATGAATTGGTTATAAAAATGAGCAAATTCTGCCGTGTCGAGGTATTTCTTTTTGGCTTGTTGCCAACCGCCATAAATATCCAATACGCGATTCGATTCCAAAGATTTATTTTCGATAGCGTTGTAATATTCAAAAAGCAAGGCGCCTGATTTCGGATATTTATTTTGCAGAAAGTTTTTAACTTCTTGTTCTACATCGAGCGATAAATCGCGAAGTAATTTCGCATACAGATGGTATTTAAGATCTTCAAAAATCGAATAATCACCTTCATTTCCGTGTAAGAATACGCCTGTAATACCTTGTTCTTTGTAGAATTTTAGATTGGCTTGCGCAATTTTTACCGTAGGATATGACTCAAAATAATTGTCAAAATTGATGACATAATCCCATAAATAAAGCTTTTCGGTAACTTGTTTCCAAGCGTTGATAGTTTGGGAAATCGTAGCTTTTTTGGGTGATTTTTCAAGTACAATTCCTTTCGGGAAATCCATAGTGCTGAGCATCACGCCAACATTTGTAGCAAAAGTTCCACTTGGCGGATTTTTGGTAGTAATATAAGCCGTTGTGAAGAATTCCAAAGTAGGGAATTCGGTAGCTAAATCATTCAACAAAGCAAATACAGCCGGAGAGGCATTTTTTTTCGTATTACCCTTAGTTAAGCAATGTTCACAGCTACACGACAAATTATTATCCTCGGGCATTAGCATGAATTTTTTTGCCGTCGGGTTTTCTATTTTTTGATTTTGAATAAAATCTTTTAAGGCATCTTTGAGGTCATTACTTGAAAAGCAGAGCTGTTCTTCGTTTTTCTCACCCTCTACTTCTGCCCACATTTCGGGAGTGATTTTGATGGCTTTATGAATGTTGTGTCCCCACAAACCCCATTCTTGATCTAAAGAATGCGTTTGGTATAAAATTCGGTTTTTTTCGTCCGAATTCGGTGGAAAAAATGGTTCTCGGTACTCGAAATCAGGCGTGTTGATATAGCGTAATTCTTTCGGAATTTGAATTTTTTCTGCTTTTACATTCGTCAAATAATTCGAAAAAAAATAGTCCATAGCGTGATTCATTTCGATAGAATCGGTGGCTTGGATTTTGAGTTTATTGCCTTGTTGAATGAGCTGAAATCCTTGCGGAAAATCATTTGTCAAAGAAAATTCAATACTATTTTTGTTAAGCGTATCATTTGGATTCACATCAGGATTAAAACCTGTTTTCTCAAAGAATTTTACTCTGAAATTCTCCATTTGTGTGTGGCTGATACTGTTGTTTTTTGCCAATAGGATAGGGAAGACTTTGTTGTGCTGATATACGACAAAATTAGGGGAAGAACTATTGCAGCCCCATACCGTGCATAGACACAAAAAGAATACCCATTTTTTGAACATCAGCTTAGAATTTTGTTCGAATGGTTAAGTATAAATTGTATTGATTGACATAATAATCCGGAGAAATACGAAGGTTATACCAATTTCCCATCACTCCGAAACTTGTGCGGTGACTCACATATCTGAAATACCCCGCGCCAACCATAGTGTTTACATACGAGAGTAATGTATTGGTTTGGAATTCAAGTTTTTGGTCTTCCGGAGCCGTTCCAGCCGATGCCATAGCGATGATATAATCCAAATCATTATCCAAGAAAAAGCGTCCTTGAATTAGAATGCTGTGATATAAATCTTCGGAATCGCTCATTAACATTCCTCTAGCGTTGAACCATACGCGTTTGTAGGTTCTTTCCACGCCAACAATTCCGGTTATCAGGTTTCTATTGTCGCTAAGTTTTGCAAATCTTCCGCCGAGTTCTACTTGCCAATCTTTGTTAATTGGTTTGAAATACGAAAGTCCGGCTTTAAAATCAGGGAAGAAGTTATTCGCCACTCCGGCATTGAGCAAGGTGTATGATTTGTTTTTGAAAGTATGATACCAATCTACTTCGCCTTGAACGCCTACTCCGGTTTCTCTCGAAGCATAATTCACACGTCCGACGTACGTATTATTCTTTTCAAAACGCATATACTCAATAGAAGCCACAGATGTGTTGATGTTCAAAGAATCTGTTTTGCTAGATAAATAACTCACAATGAGTTGATTTTTGAGCATTTTTGCTTCCAATGCTTTTAGAAGTTCTTTGTGCTCGTTGTATTTATTAGCAGGTGGTTCATATTGAGTGAGATACTTCATTGCCTCTTCGTAATCGCCCATCTTTTCGTAAGCAATTCCTTTGAGGTAAATCATATCGTTGTTGTTTTTGTTGTAACCTAAACCTTTGTCCAAAACTTGAAGCGCTTTTTCGTAATCTCTGTCTTCTTCAATCAGAATTTTAGCCAAGCGAATAGTTGCCAATTCTTCTTTTGGTTTAAGCGCTAACATTTCCCAATAGACATTTTTGGCTTTCGTATAATCTTTTTGCTCCTCGTACATTTTACCGAGTTTGCCCATTTCTTCGATAAGCGATTCTTTTACGACACTGCTATGCGGGAATTCCTGACGCAAGTAAGACAGAATATCAACGGCATCTTTGTTTTGTCCCATTTCGGAATAAATTCCGGCTAATTTGAGGCGGAAATCTCTGTCTTTTGGAACAATTTCTAAAGCGGCATAAGCTGTATCTAAAGCTTCTTGATGATCTCCTACCGAGAGATATGCGCCAATCAAATAATGATAAGCTTGTAAATCTTTCGGATTGAGTTCAATCAAATTACTAGCAATCTCGACTACTTTGTCATATTCTTCATTCTGATTCAAGTATTTGATGTATTGAACCGAAAGCTCTTTGATGATGTAATCGTAATCTGTATTGTTTGGGTCATTGGCTTTTTGTTCATAGACCAATTCATAAGCCGCTTCATAATTTTCCATAGCGGCTAATAAGTCAACTTTTCGGAAAATTTGGTTAGTGTCCTGAGGATATTTCGCCAATAAATTCTCGACTACATCTATGGCCGCCGGATAGTTTTTTTGCTCGAGATAACTAGAAAATAAATATTGAAGCGAAAACTTCTCGTATTCCGGATAGGTCGAAAGTCGAGTGAAAGCAGGTATGGCGTCTTTATAGTTCTTTTGGTTAAAATCTGTTTTGGCTTGTTTGTAAGACCAAACATTATACTTTTCGGTGATTTCGGTATCTTCAGGATACAGACTATATAACTTTTGAATTACAGCACCCGCTTTTTGATGATTTTGTTGTGCTTCGTACAATGTGAATTGTTTCGCAAGCAACTCTTTAGAATCGGGTCTAGACTTTAGTCCTTGTGTAAGTAAATCTTGCGCATCTCCATAATATCCGCGTGACATAGCTGTATTTAGCAAATAATTATATGCCTCGGCAGATTTAGTTCTGTAATAAATATCCGAATAAAGCGTGTATGGATCGGAATTTTTATGGTAATGTGCTGCTTCTGATTTGAGATAATTCAGCATATTGGTATAATGCTGCGAAGGCCCTTTTTTGAGTTGTTGTTCCACCATCAAAATCGCTTTTTGGTATTGGTGTTGCTCTTCCAAAAGTCCGATTTTCTTATCGCGAATGGCTTGACTGTTCGGATATACCACCAGTCCTTTGTCGGCTGTAGTTAGGGCTGCGTTGTAATTTCCTTGGCGAGTATAAGCGTTAATCAGCTCTACATACAATCCTTCATCAGCCATTCCGGCATCTAAGGCTTTTTCGTATTGTCTAATGGCACCGGCAAGGTCGTCGGATTTTAATCTTTTGCTCGCATCTTCTTTCAAAACGCCATTGTACATAGCTTTTACGTCTTCGTCTTCTGGGAAGATTTGATACAGACGAATGGTTGATCGATTTGCTTCTATTCGATTATCCATCAAATGATAAAGATGGATTTTTTTCAACCAAAGAGTTTTGCTGTAGGGCGTGATTTCGAGCAATTCATTCACATAACACACCGCACTAGAATAGCGTTCGGTTTTGGTTTCGATATTGAGTAAATAATGTCTGGCATCCACACGCTTCGGACTTTTTTTCAAAACTCCGACCAATACGATGCGTGCTTTTTCGTATTGCCCTAATTCCATATGACATTTCCCCAAATACTCTTGAATATCCATATCAAGCGGAGCGAGTTTGGCTGCTTTATGGCAATATTCAAGTGCTTTTTGAAAGTTTTCTTTTCGTCCTTCTGCTTTCGCCATTTCGAAATATTCATCCGAATCTTGTGCTACAACCGATTGAATCGAAGCAATGCTAAAGATGAATACAAAGATTATTCGTAAGATATTATGTTGGGTTTTGAGATGCATTTTTCACGCTAGTTTTAGTAGTGTTGAATCCTTGTCGGGTCATAGTTCCCCATTCCATTTGTTTGGAAGTAAAGAAGTTGTAGTAGCCTCGGAGTGAGAAATATACCAATAAAGGATGATAGATAAAAGGTTCCAGTAGGATGATAACCCATACGCTGAATACTTCTCTAAAGCTATGATATTGTCGTTGAATAAAGTTGTCTAATAATAAAACCATATTCCCCACAGCAATTCCGAAGAAATAAGAATACAAGAAAATATACCCAGCCATTGGCCAGTTTACATCTCCTTTAATAATGAGTACTATAAACCAAATAATTCCTAGGAACTCTATAATAGGTGCTAGGAATTCAAAAATGAAATTGAAAGGAAAGACAACTAACCCCAGTTTCTTGTATCGATAATTGAATAAAATCTTTCTGTGAACCACAAAAATTTGGGCTAGTCCGGTAGCCCACCTTATGCGTTGTCGCGATAAGATTTTGACATTCGGAGGTCCTTCGGTCCAACAACAAGACACAGGAATATATTCAATTTTATATTCCCTGTTGTTATTAATCATGTGCGATGCCATTTTGACCATAATATCCATGTCTTCGGCGTGAGACCCACCGTCGTAACCCCCAGCATTGATGGCAATTTCTTTATCAAATAAGCCTAATCCACCGGAAATGTTCGGGACACAATTTAATAAACTCCATCCCATTTTTCCAAACAAATAGGCTCTTAAATATTCTAATTCTTGGAATCTTGGAATGAGTGCTTTGGGTGGTCGTACACGTTCAATAACCCCTTCGGATATATCGCAACTGTTAGACATACGTAGTGTTGCACCAACACCAATTGTTTTGATATTCGAATTAAGCACGGGCTTAATCATCCGTAGCATGGTGTTTCTGTCCAAAATACAGTCCACATCGGTGCACAGAAAATAAGGGTATTGCGAGGCATTAATTCCGGCATTGGAAGCATCCGCTTTAGTTCCTCCGTTAACTTTATCTACAACAGTTAGTTTGGAATATTCCGGATTTTGAGATTTAAAAATTCTTTTGAACGGTTTGGTTTTGATTTTTTCGATATAAGCATACGGAGTTTCGACCAAGTCAAACTCTTCGATAAGTAATTCTAGGGTTCTGTCTTTACTTCCGTCATTAACGATAATTACCTCAAATAATGGATAGTTGAGCGTGAGTAATGATTTAGCATTGACAATAATTGTTTTTTCTTCATTATAAGCAGGAGCGACAATTGAAATCCCGGGTGTAAGCGGTGAACGGAGTAAAAACTCATCATCTAATCGGGATGTGTAGGTCTTGTATCGCAGAATTTTGATAAACGAAAATATACCTAATACAGCATAACAAAAGAACATTGAAGAGGCGTAAAAGAAAACAAAATACTCAAAGAAATTAAACGATGTATCTTCCATGCTGATAATTTCGAATTATAAAGGTTTGTAATAGAGTTGTTTGGCAAATATTTTAATTGTTATCAACTGGTAGGGTCGAAGCAATTTTTTTGGTTGATTTTTTGGTTGATTTTTTGGTTTTTAATAAAGTCTCTTTCAACGGAGATGGAACTAATGGATTCTTAACATGTTGAAGGATAAGTGCATTAAATCCAATCTCGATTTTGCATAGTTTTTCGAAGTATGCTTTTCCTTCCTCACCATATAAATAAATTGCTTCAGCAATTAGTTTTTTGGTGTCCGGATCGCTGGTTTCGAAATAAGCATTTTTCAAGAAACTCAATGATTGACCAGACTGAATAAGCGCTATAGCTTCGATAATCGCTTTTTGACAGTCATTAGGTTGGTTATAATAAATATTCTTGAGCGTTTCTTCAATATCTGATACCTTCATTTTCCCCAATGCTAAAATCGCTTCTCTACGGATGTCATGATCAATCGTTGTAATCATTTCTTTTAGAGTTGTGATGGAATGAAGTTGTTTGAAATAAGCCACAGCTCTAATTAAGAATATAATCTGTGATTTATCTTTCGAATATTTAATCCATTTACTAAAGTTAGGTAAATTATTCCCATGGTGTAGCTCTAATTGTTGTAACAACGAAATTTGATCCCAATAATTCAAATTATAATTTTCAATGTCAAAAAATTTGAATGGGTCGTTGTTACTTACCCCAATATAGGTGGAACGAGATTCTTTTTTCAAAGAGCTATTTCTGCTATATGTATAAGGTAATATTTTTGAATCGGATACAGTGAGGCTAAGTCTGGATAATGATTGAAATGCTCGAAGTTGACGATGTGTGTTTGAGAACTCCAATTCTTTTTCAAGGTGAGTGTCTACCCGTAATCCTTTAATAAGGTTATAATAATTGATAGAATCTTCCGAAAGTGAAGGTGTTTTAAACGTCAGATTCTCGAGCGCCAAAACAATTGGTCCGTAAATCTTTTTGTTAAGCTTACCAAATTTTTCAACAAAATTTGAGTATATATCTGTGTCGATATGGATTTCTTCTGAATCTAATATGTCTTTTATGAAAGTGAAAATTTCAGGATATAGTTGATCAACAACTAAATCTTTTTTCTCTCTACTTCTTCGTAAGAAAAAGGCGCTAGTAAAAAAGAAAACAGTAGCAATTACATTAATAAAAATAGTTATTAATGCCACTTGGATGATAAATGGAAACGAGCTGAGTAAGATTCTATAATATTCGAAATATTCAAAAATAGCTTCCATATACAAAATATATTATGGTTTGTTAATGTTAAAATAATCAATCAGAAAATGTCGCAATATGTCGCGCTGATTTTCTATGTCGAAATTATACAAACGTTAACATAAAATTGATATCATCTACATAGATATAATATAGACAGACCTTAATTGTTAATAATTATTCCTGTTTGTTTTTGATTAATATATGTTATATATACAAATTTTTGATGGTATTTTTGAATTATTCGTTTATTCTGTTGTTGGTTAAAATTGTGATAATATCTATGTTATTGATAATTGTTTCAGATTTAAATTATCGGATTATCAATGTTTTACATGATAAATATTGATGTGATTCGATAATTCTGTCTATATTATATTAAGGGTTTAATTTCTGAAGTTTAGATTTTGTAATTTTAATTTTTCAATTAAATAGTATGAGTGCATATTAAATTTTATAAAATATTATGAAATTTTGATTTTTTAAAACTTAAAATTTTCTATAAGTTGTTATAATGCGTTTGCATATTATTATTTTTTTTAATATTCAAGCATAAGGATAGAAAATTTAATCGCTGTTAATTTTGAGTAGTTGCAATAAAAGTTTGTCTATACAAATATATTTCTGTTTTTTAATAAATTCGCATAAAAAAACCTCAGAATTCAATTCTGAGGTTTTTATAATAATCTGAATTAGTATTATAGATGAATTACTTCTCCGTAAGCGTCTGCTACAGCTTCCATAACAGCCTCGCTCATTGTTGGGTGTGGGTGAACTGCTTTTAGGATTTCGTGTCCTGTAGTTTCTAATTTTCTAGCAACAACAGCCTCAGCAATCATATCGGTAACTCCTGCTCCAATCATATGGCATCCTAACCATTCGCCATATTTTGCATCGAAAATCACTTTTACGAATCCGTCTGGTGTTCCTGCTGCTTTTGCTTTTCCTGAAGCTGAGAATGGGAATTTACCAACTTTGATTTCGTATCCGGCTTCTTTCGCTTTTTTCTCGGTCATTCCTACCGAAGCGATTTCAGGCGTAGCATACGTACAACCCGGAATGTTTCCGTAATCTAGCGGTTCTACATGCATTCCTGCGATTTTCTCCACACACAAAATTCCTTCTGCTGAAGCTACGTGAGCCAATGCTTGACCAGGAACTACATCTCCGATAGCATAATATCCGGCTACACTTGTTTGATAGAAATCGTTTACTAAGATTTTATCTTTATCGGTTTTGATTCCTGTTTCTTCTAGTCCGATATTTTCGATATTAGATTTAATTCCAACAGCAGAAAGTACGATATCTGCTTCTAGTATTTCTTCACCTTTAGCTGTTTTAACCGTTGCTTTTACTCCGTTTCCTGAAGTATCTACTTTTTCAACCGAAGCATTAGTCATGATTTTGATTCCTGCTTTTTTAAGCGAACGCTCAAATTGTTTTGAGATATCTTCGTCTTCAACCGGAACGATGTTTGGCATAAACTCTACGATTGTTACATCGGTTCCCATTGAGTTATAGAAGTGAGCAAACTCAACTCCGATAGCTCCAGAACCTACCACAATCATCTTTTTAGGTTGTTCAGGGAGTGTCATTGCTTGGCGGTAACCAATTACTTTTTTACCATCTTGAGGCAAGTTTGGCAATTCTCTCGAACGAGCTCCTGTAGCGATGATGATGTGATCTGCTGAATATTCGGTAGTTTTTCCGTCTTTGTCTTTAACCTCGACTTTTTTACCCGGTTTTACTTTCCCAGCGCCTTCGATAACGTCGATTTTATTTTTTTTCATCAAGAACTGTACGCCTTTGCTCATTCCGTCAGCAACATCTCTTGAACGTTTGATAACAGCTCCGAAATCTTTGTCAACATCATTAACTTTAAGTCCGTAATCTGAAGCATGTTTTAGATAATCAAAAACTTGGGCAGATTTAAGCAATGCTTTAGTTGGGATACAGCCCCAGTTAAGGCAAATTCCACCAAGGTTTTCTTTTTCAACAATGGCAACTTTGAATCCAAGTTGTGATGCTCTGATTCCGGTTACATATCCTCCGGGACCACTTCCTAAGATGATAATATCGTATTTCATTGGTATAGTTAACGGTTTGAATAGTCAGCTACAAGAACCGACTCAATTAGTATTAGTTTTTATAGTTTGTTCATGTTATTAGCCAAAGTATCGATAAATTTACCGATTGGTCCTTTTATCATCATTGCCATCATTGGGTTAAAACTTCCTTCGAATGACAATTTTACGGTAGCACTAGCATCCGATACTTCGTTGATGTCTGCAGTAAGTGTAAAAGGTAATTTATCTGAAGCTGCTCCTAAAACCACTTTGTTGGGAGCTACTTTGTCTTTCATTCTTAGTTTAATTTCAGGCATTCCTTTAAGTCCGAAGATAAAAGAATCTTCTCCGGTTACTTCAAACTTAGCGATGTTATCCGGCATAAGTTTTTCGAAATTCTTAACATCGGTAAGTTGATTAAATAAATCTTGAGCAGATTTTTGTACAGTTACTTTTGGGCTTTCTAAATTCATATATTATTTGGGATTTTATGATTTAGTATTTTAGAATTTCAAAATCCTGATTCCTAAATCGTAATTATTTAATTATACATTCCACTCAGCTGGATTTTCTCTCCACTGAGCTAATATTTTTTGTTCATTTTCAGAGATATACCCTTTTTCGAGTGCTAAATGTAGTAAATTTTCGTAATTACTCAAGGTGAATAATTCTACATTTTCGTTCTTGAAATTGCTCTCTGCCACATCAAATCCGTAGCTGAAAATAGCTGCCATTCCCTTAACGATTCCGCCATGAGCACGGATGGCTTCCACGGCCTGAAGGCTACTTTTTCCGGTAGAAATTAAATCTTCTACGACCACCACGTTTTGTCCTTTGTCCAAGAAACCTTCAATTTGATTTTGTCTTCCGTGTTTTTTGGGTTCCGGACGAACGTACACAAATGGCAGTCCCATTTTTTCGGCTACTAATATTCCAATTCCGATAGCTCCAGTGGCTACTCCGGCAATTACATCAGGCTTTCCGTATTGTTTTTCAATATGTTTGGCAAATTCATCGCGCAAGTAATTGCGGATAGCAGGGAAAGATAATGTAATGCGGTTGTCGCAATAGATTGGGGACTTCCAGCCTGAAGCCCATAAAAAAGGAGTTTTGGAATTTAATTTAATTGCGTTTATTTGCAAAAGTAATTCGGCTGTTTTCTCGGCTGTTTCTTTACTAAAAATCATAGTTACAAATGTATAAAGTTTTTGTCAATAACAGGCCTTTGTTTTTAACAAACACCATTGAAAAAGAAACCGACTTTCAGTTATTTCTTCTCAATAGTGTTGATATCGAGCAACTTGTTTCTAAAATATATAAAGATAAAGTTCACAAAGCTATTTTATATCATCCGGATGAGCAAGAAATTTTATCTACTTTGAAGAGTAAAATTCCGGTAGAACGCGCCGCCGGAGGATTAGTTTACAATTCTAAAGGCGAAATGCTGTTTATTTTCCGTAACGGAAAGTGGGATTTACCTAAAGGAGGTATCGAAAAAAATGAAGGAAAAAAAGAAGCGGCTATCCGAGAAGTAGAAGAAGAAACCGGTGCAGTAAAGCTAAAAATCACTGATAAACTCCAAAAGACCTATCATATTTTTAAACGCAACGGAAAGTTTAAACTAAAAATCACCCATTGGTACAAAATGGAAACATCGTCCGATGCGCCACTGAGTCCGCAACTGGAAGAAGGAATTGACAAAGCCGTATGGGTAAGTCCTGATCAAGTGCCAAAACTGCTGGAGAATTCTTACGAAAATATCAAGCTATTATTTTAAGCGAAAATAAAAATCCCCGTTAGCCTAACGGGGATTTTTTTATGAAAGAATAAAAATTAACTTCTGATTTTTTGTTCCCATTTCCAAGCAGAATCAAGAGCTTGTTCAAGAGTAAATTCTGATTTCCATCCCAGAATATTATTTGCTTTTGTCGTGTCAGCGTAAGCTTGAATTACGTCTCCTTCGCGACGTCCTACAATTTTATGAGGGAGTTTTTGATTAGTAACTTTTTCAAAGGCTTGAATAACTTCTAATACAGAACTTCCTTTTCCGGTTCCTACGTTGAACGTTTCCACTTTCTCGATATTTTCTTTATGGATAAGGCGTTGAAGTGCTTTTACATGCGCTTTTGCCAAATCTACCACATGGATGTAATCTCTGATGCAAGTTCCGTCCGGCGTTGGGTAATCATCTCCGAAAACAGATAACTCGTTGCGAAGACCAATTGCGGTTTGCGTGATGAAAGGCACTAAGTTTTGTGGAATTCCGAGCGGTAATTCACCTATTTCAGCCGATTCATGTGATCCAATTGGATTAAAATAACGTAAAAGAATTGCGTTTATAGAAGAGATTTTAGCTACATCAGATATAATTTCTTCCCCGATTTGTTTGGTATTACCGTATGGAGAAAAAGCTGCCTGAACCGGGAAATCCTCAGTAATTGGCATTTTTTCAGCTTGACCATAAACCGTACAAGACGAACTGAAAATAAAGAAGGAATCCTTTTTGTGTTGCATTTGTTGAAGCAAATATACCAAAGTATTTATGTTGTTTTCATAATACAACAGCGGATTTTCAACACTTTCGCCTACTGCTTTAGAAGCAGCAAAGTGAATAATTCCCGATATATCATTGTATTTTTGGAATAAATCTTCTACGCTTTTTTTATCTCTGAGGTCAATTTGCTCAAAAAGTGGTTTTTTCGAAGTGATTTTAGTGATTCTGTCTAATACATCAATCGAAGAATTAGACAAGTTATCTACGATAATAACTTCGAAGTTCTGTTGTTGTAATTCCACAACAGTATGTGATCCGATAAATCCTAAACCACCGGTTACGAGTATTTTCATGAGTATTGAGATTAAAATTAGATGGCTGTAAAAATAGAGTTATTGGTTAAATGTCGCAATATCTCTGTTAAATAAATTGGTAAAATAAATTTATTTTAAATAATGCTGAAATCTTTAGCTGATAACTCCTGAAAACACCAATTCGTCTCCAATATATCCGGCTACAAATTGTCCTTCGGTAATCGCGGATTGAGGCTCATCAAAACGAACGTATATGCCGCTTTCGAATTTGTACAAAGTAGCTTTTTGGAGCGGTTGTCTGTAACGAATACGAGCCATGACGTTGAGCGTTTCGCCATTAGCAAGAGCTAAATCTTCTCTTACAAAATGGACTTCGGAAGCTTTTACAAATAACGCCCTGCGGAACAATCCTCTGTGATAATTTCCTTGTCCGGTATAGATAGAATTGGTTTGGGTATCGGTTGCAATCACAAACAAAGCTTCTTTGGTTCCTCCGACATTTAATCCTTTTCGCTGCCCAACCGTAAAATAATGTGCACCTTGATGTGCACCTACTTTTTTTCCGTCAGCAGGAGTGTAAGTGGTTGCTTTGGCTTCAAAAGCTAATTCTTCTTCCAAAAATTTGAATTCGGGTTTTACGGTATTGTAAATTTCAGAATCGTTACTGATTTCGTAAATAAAACCTTCTTTTGGTTTTAGTTTTTGTTGTAAGAATTCCGGCAATCGTACTTTTCCGATAAAACACAATCCTTGAGAATCTTTTTTCTCCGCCGTGATTAAATCCAGTTTTGCTGCGATTTCTCTAACTTCTGGTTTGGTAAGTTCACCAATCGGGAATAATGATTTTGCCAATTGTTCTTGCGAGAGTTGACACAAAAAGTATGACTGGTCTTTGTTTGAATCTACTCCGGCAAGTAGTCGATGGACGGTTTTTCCGTCTTTAGTAATCGAATCTTTTCGGCAATAGTGACCTGTTGCTACAAAATCAGCACCAAGGCTGAGAGCAATTTTCATAAATACGTCAAACTTGATTTCGCGATTACAAAGCACATCCGGATTCGGCGTTCGTCCTTGTTCATATTCATTGAACATATAATCCACTATGCGTTCTTTGTACTGTTCGCTCAAATCAACCGTTTGGAAAGAAATTCCCAACTTTTCTGCTACCAAAAGAGCATCGTTGCTGTCTTCCAACCACGGACATTCATCCGAAATGGTCACCGAATCATCGTGCCAATTCTTCATAAAAAGTCCAATAACTTCATAGCCTTGCTCTTTCAGAAGGTATGCTGCTACGCTAGAATCTACTCCTCCGGATAAACCGACAACTACTTTTTGTTTCATGGGGGCAAAGATACTGATTTTTAAGCATAATTTTTTCTGTTTGAACCATCGGAGTTTTGGTGTGAAAATTAAATGCTATAATTGTTAATTATACTAGAAAATATAAGGGATTACAGAATTATTTGATTAAATTTACACCACAGTAATTATGGTTTATGTATGTATGAAATTAAAAAGATAGGAGTTTTAACATCTGGGGGAGATGCTCCCGGGATGAATGCTGCTATACGTTCGGTAGTGCGTACTTGTGCTTTTCACAATATTAAATGTGTAGGGATTTATCGAGGGTATCAAGGGCTTATAGAAGCAGATTTTAAAGAAATGGGACCCAGAAGTGTTAAAAATATAGTCAATCGCGGTGGAACTGTTTTGAAATCAGCTCGTTCAAAAGATTTTATGACCGAGCAAGGTCGTAAATTAGCTTTTGAAAACCTACAAAAAGAAGGTATAGATTCATTAGTGGTAATTGGGGGAGATGGTTCATTTACCGGAGCGATGGTTTTCAGTAAAGAGTTTGGTATTCCGGTTGTGGGAATTCCGGGAACTATTGATAATGATATTTACGGAACCAGTCATACTTTAGGGTTTGATACGGCTCTCAATACAGTGGTAGAAGCGATTGATAAAATCAGAGATACTGCGAATTCACATAACCGATTGTTTTTTATTGAAGTAATGGGGCGCGATGCCGGACATATTGCGTTAAATGCCGGAATCGGAGCGGGAGCGGAAGAAATTTTGATTCCGGAAGAAAATCTCGGATTGGAACGTCTTTTGGAATCTTTGCGACAAAGTAAAGCTTCCGGGAAAACTTCGAGTATTGTAGTTGTGGCAGAAGGCGAAAACACCACCGGAAAAAATGTATCGGAACTCAAAGAATATGTAGAAAAAAATATGCCTGAATACGATGTGAGGATTTCTGTCTTAGGGCATTTACAACGCGGTGGAGCTCCTTCGTGTTTTGACAGAGTATTGGCCTCTCGATTTGGGGTAAAGGCTGTAGAATCGCTTTTAGAAGGAAAATCCGGTTATATGGTTGGGCTTTTGAATGATAAGGTCGAACTTACTCCGCTAGAAAAGGCTATCAAAGGAGATTCCGGAATTGATAAAGAATTACTTCGCGTTTCAGACATCATGAGTGTGTAACACAAAAAGAACAAAATCTACTCATAGATAGGTTTTATAAGTACTAATAATAAAAAGTTGAAATATATGATTAAAGTAGGAATTAATGGATTCGGAAGAATAGGAAGAATAGCTTTTAGAGAAATTATAAAAAGAAACGATATTGAAGTAGTAGGGATAAATGATTTATTAGAATTAGATCATTTGGCTTATTTGCTCAAATACGACTCGGTGCACGGAAGATTCAAAGGTGAAGTAGAGGTAAAAGACGGAAGCCTTTATGTTAACGGAAAAAAAATCAGAGTTACTGCCGAAAAAGATCCGGCTAATCTGAAATGGAATGAAGTAGGGGCTGAAACTATTATAGATTGTACCGGGATTTTCACTACGCTCGAAAAAGCCCAAGCACATATTGACGGTGGAGCTAAAAAAGTTATTATTTCTGCTCCTTCCAAAGATGCTCCGATGTTTGTAATGGGAGTAAATGAAGGTAAAATAACTCCACAGGATACCATTATTTCGAACGCTTCTTGTACGACGAACTGTTTAGCGCCGTTAGCAAAAGTTCTAAATGATGAATTCGGAATTGTGGAAGGATTGATGACTACGGTTCACGCTTCGACTGCTACTCAAATGGTGGTGGATGGTCCGTCGAAAAAAGATTTTAGAGCAGGACGTTCGGCTATTGCTAATACCATTCCGGCAAGTACCGGTGCGGCTGTTGCGGTAACGAAAGTGATTCCGGCACTGAAAGGAAAGTTAACCGGAATGTCTTTCCGCGTACCGGTTACTGATGTGTCGGTGGTGGATTTGACCGTAAAACTAGAAAAAGAAACTTCGTATGACGAAATTATCGCAACTTTCAAAAAAGCTTCTGAAACTCACCTGAAAGGAATCATGGCAGTAACGGAAGATGAAGTGGTTTCTCAAGATTTTGTGGGTGATACGCATATTTGTATTGTGGATGTAAAAGCCGGAATTGCACTCAATTCTACCTTCTACAAAATCATCGCTTGGTACGATAACGAATACGGGTATTCGGCTAAATTGGTTGATTTAGCAGTATATGCTTCGCAAATAAAATAATCAAAGGATTGTTTTCTGATTAAAAAAGTGCTTTTCAAAAGCACTTTTTTTGTTTCTTTACATTGCTAAACTTCAGAAGTAGTATGAAAAATATTTTAGTTTTTAGTTTGTGTCTTTTCGTACAAATTGTTTTTTCTCAGCATTTCACCAAGCGCGATTCGCTTCAAGGTGGATTGCCTTTTGAACGCACGTGTTTTGATGTGTTGCATTACGGATTGGATATTAAAGTCAATGTGGAAAAAAAGACGGTGGAAGGAGTGAATCATATTGCTTTTAAAGTAGTGGAACCTACTAAAAGAATTCAACTGGATTTGTTTGATAATCTGAATGTAGATAAACTTCTTTTAAGAAAAGGAACTTATCCGTTTCATTTAGAAGAAAAAGAAGATGAGCCTATTATGCTCCATTATACTAGAGAATATGACGCGGTATTTATAGAATTTCCGGAAGAGCTTCAGAAAAATACAGAATATCAATTGGCTTTTTATTATTACGGACAGCCTTTGGTTGCTAAAAATGCGCCTTGGGACGGAGGTTTTGTTTGGAAAAAAGACCGAAACGGAAAACCATTTGTTGGGGTAGCAGTGCAAGGAACAGGGGCAAGTCTGTGGTATCCGTGTAAAGATTCACAAAGCGATGAACCCGATAGAGGTGCTGTGATTGCTATTACTGTTCCTAATAATTTAGTAGCGGTAAGCAACGGACGATTATTGGCTGAAAAAAAACGCGATAAAGAAACACAGTGGGTTTGGGAAGTGACAAATCCGATAAACAATTATAATATTACGCTCAATATCGGGGATTATGTTCATTTTTCGGATAAGCTAAATGATTTAGATATTGACTATTATGTTTTACGTGAAAATGAGCAAAAAGCCCGAAAACATTTCGAAGATGATGTGAAACCAATGTTAGAGTGCTTTCAGCAAAAGTTTGGAGCTTATCCGTTTAAAGAAGACGGTTACAAATTGGTCGAAACGCCTTATTTAGGAATGGAACACCAAAGTGCGGTGGCGTACGGAAACCGTTATACGAAAGGTTATTTAGGGAATGATTTGTCGAGTAGTGGAGTAGGGGTGTTGTTTGACTTTATCATTGTTCACGAATCTGGACATGAGTGGTTTGGGAATTCCATCACGAGTAAAGACATAGCCGATATGTGGATTCACGAAGCTTTTACGACTTATAGCGAAGCGGTTTTTGTAGAATGTCGGTACGGATACGATAAAGCCATGGCTTATATCAATGGACAAAGCAAAAATGTAGATAATAAAAAACCTATCGTAGGGCAATTCGGAGTGAATTTCAAACCCAAAAGTACGGATATGTACTACAAAGGAGCTTTGATGTTAAACACCATTCGTCACATTGTCAATAATGATAAAAAATGGTGGAAGTTGATTTTGGATTATTCGAATCAATACAAGCATAAAATCATCGAAGCAAAAGACGTGTACGAGTTTTTTAGTCAAAAAAGTAAAATCAATTTGACTCCGGTTTTTGAGCAATACTTGAAGTATACGGATTTGCCGGAATTGAAAATAGAGCTCACCAACAACGGATTTAATTATTATTGGAAAGCGGATGTGGAAGGTTTCGAAATGCCGGTTGATGTGCAGTTAAACGGAAAAGAAGTACGACTTTATCCGACTACAAAACCTAAATTCTATAAAGGGAAATCGGATAAATTAGAAGTAATGAATAAGAAATTCTATATCAAAACTGATATTTCAAAGTAAGCCCTAAATTTTGATTGTAATTCAAATCATCGCGATACCATTCCGGACTTAAGGATAAATTTTCGCTTACGTTAAATTGCTTTAAATGAGCCGATACGTTAGCATCTACGATGTTGAGAATGTAAAAACCAACCGTCAAAATAAGCGATAAATCTCTATTTTTCTGGAAACCTTTTTGAGCATCTAGCAAGCGTTGGTTATCCAAATAACGCTCGCCCTGAAATTCATCATCGTTAAAACCTGCTAATCTGCGTTTATAAGCATCGCGGTAACGATGATATTGATTGTTGGAATAGATATAATAATAAGTACTGGTTCCGATAGCCAGATAAACGATCGGAACTTTCCAGTAATCTTTGTTGTAAATCTGCCCTAATCCCGGAACTATAGCCGAATAAAAGGCAGCTTTGGACGGCTTTAAAGGATCAGTATCAATCACAATAATAGAATCTTGATCAATTCTAAGATCGGCTGTTTTTTGCTGCGCAAACAATCCGTTTGCGGCAATCAGAGAAAACAATATGATAAGTAAACCCTTTTTCAAATTATTTTTCGATTAGTTTTAATATACGTCTGAAATCTTCTTCCGAATGGAACGGAATAATGATTTTTCCTTTTCCGTTTGCAGCTTTTACATCCACTTTTGTTCCGAAGAATTCAGCAATGGCTTTTTTTGAATCGGTATCAACTTCAAAAGATTTTGTTGCTTTTTTAGCTGCTTTCGGTTTTAAACCTTCTTGGTAGTTTTTAACCAACGTTTCAGTTTCACGTACCGATAACGATTCGCTTACAATCTTGCGGTAAATGTCGATTTGAGCATCTAAATCATCAATATTGATAAGCGCTCGACCGTGCCCCATGGTGATAAAACCATCGCGCATACCGGTTTGGATAATCGGGTCGAGTTTCAAAAGTCGTAAATAATTGGTAATCGTTGAACGTTTTTTACCTACTTTTTCGCTCATTTGTTCTTGAGTAAGACCAATTTCGTCAATCAATCGTTGGTATGACAAAGCCACCTCAATAGGGTCCAAATCATGACGTTGAATGTTCTCCACAAGAGCCATCATCAACGAATCGTTGTCATTAGCAATGCGGATATAAGCCGGAATCGTCTTAAGTCCTGCCAATTTTGAAGCGCGAAGTCTTCGCTCACCCGAGATGAGTTGGTATTTATTGAAATCTAATTTACGAACGGTAATGGGTTGGATAATCCCTAATTCTTTGATCGAAGTGGATAATTCTTGAAGGGTTTCTTCGTTGAAATTACTTCTTGGTTGGAACGGATTTATCTCAATAGTATCAATATCAAGCTCAACAATATTCCCGACAACTTTGTCGGCATTTTTGTCATCAATAGACTGAATATCGTTGGACGGGTCTTTCAATAAGGCTGATAGACCTCTACCCAAAGCTTGTTTTTTTATGGCTTTAGTCATACGAGTTGGCTATTTTTCTTAATTATTTCTTCGGCTAACTGTAAATAGTTCAAGGCTCCTTTGCTGGTTGCATCATAATTGATGATACTTTCCCCAAAACTCGGAGCTTCGCTTAGTTTTACGTTTCTTTGGATGACGGTTTTGAATACCATATTCGCAAAGTGTTTCTGAACCTCTTCTGCTACTTGGTTTGATAAACGCAAGCGAGAGTCATACATGGTTAGCAATAATCCTTCAATGTCTAATTCCGGATTGTGGATTTTCTGAACGCTTTTAATGGTGTTCAAAAGTTTTCCTAATCCTTCCAAAGCAAAATATTCACACTGAATCGGGATAATTACCGAATCGGCTCCGGTAAGGGCATTCAGTGTTAAAAGTCCTAAAGATGGCGCACAATCAATCAAAATGAAATCGTATTCATCTTTGATTTGGCTGATAGCCTCTTTGAACATGTATTCGCGATTTTCTTTGTCCACAAGTTCAATCTCGATAGCAACAAGATCGATGTGAGCTGCTATGATATCCACATTAGGTGTGTTGGTCGGTAAAACGCACTCTTTTGCCGTTGCGCTGTGCTCCAACATCTGATAAGTTCCTCTTTCGATAGACTCAATGTCAATGCCTAACCCAGAGCTGGCATTCGCTTGAGGGTCAGCGTCAATAAGTAGAACTTTTTTCTCTAAAACACCTAGTGAAGCAGCCAAATTCACAGAAGTAGTGGTTTTACCTACTCCACCTTTTTGATTGGCTATGGCAATTATTTTACCCATTTTAAAATCGAAAAATTAGTCTGTAAAAGTACAAATAATTATGAGTATTAAAAACTAAGTTTATTAACAATCGGTCAAAATCTGTGAAGTAAAATTCTTACTTACATATTTTGAGTGTAATAGGTATAATCTTTAATAATAGTGGTCAAAAAATCATGGGTATTTCCGGATTGATTTTTAATTCCGGTAACCGATTCCACTTTTTCTACGAGTTTGCCAATCAACACTCTATCGTTGGTTTTTCGAGCTTTGTTGAAGGTTTCTTTTATAATGCGAATATCGTTGTCCGAAAAGCGAATCACTAGCGGATAAGTCGGGATATAATGGTCGTCAAATTCCTGAAAAATGGTACTGTTGAATGTAATATTGTTTTTAAGCGAAATTACTGCCGTTCCAGCCGCCATATCTCCGAGTCGTTGCGATTTCGGGCTTAAAATAATACTCATCAGTCCTATAATTCCGCTACCAATTAGAATATCTATAATCCTAAATAACCATCGGATAAGATAATCTCCGAATCCGGCTTGATAACCATCAATTTTTACGACTTTGATTTTAGCAATTCGTTTGCCTATGGTTTGTCCTTCAAAAATACTTTCCAAAACTAAACTATAAAATATAATAGGAGAGTAGAATACAACCAAAATCCCCATTGATGACCAACGGTCTAGTTCGCTTACCACTTTGTTAAACCGAAATACTTCAAAAATCAAATAGGAAAATCCCCATGCATAAGCAATTTTCAGCATTAAATCGAGGATATTTGCCCAAATTCGCTCGCCTACGGACGCTTGTTTGAAATTTATGTTAACATTTTGCGTAGTAACTATTGATAGTTCTGACATATTTTATATTTTAGCAACACTATGAGAGAAATAGCTTTTATTAAACAAAATAAAGAAAAATGGCTGACATTTGAGCAGGCTATTTTTGGTAAAGCTAAAAAAAATCCTGATGAAATGGCTAACTTGTACATACAGTTAGTTAATGATTTGTCGTATTCTCAAACTTTTTACCCGAAAAGCAAAACCACGCAATACCTCAATTATCTGGCTTCTCAAATTTATCAAAAGATATATAAAACCAAACGAGAAGACACCAACAGATTGGTTTACTTTTTCAAAACCGAAGTCCCTTTGATTGTCTATCAATACAGAAGATATATCATGTATGCTTTTGTGTTGTTTTTTGTGTTTACGGCTATTGGCGTACTGTCAGCACGATATGATGATAGCTTTGTACGACTGATTTTGGGCGATGGATATGTGAATATGACTCTTGCAAATATTAAAGAAGGCGATCCGGTGGCGGTCTATCAGAGCGGGAGTAATTGGGGAGGAGCTATCGCGATTACGTTTAATAATCTTTTTGTAGGGCTTAAGAGTTTCTTTTACGGGATTTTTGCCGGAGTGGGAACACTTTGGGTGTTGATTCAGAACTCCATAATGCTCGGTTCTTTCCAATATTTTTTTTATGAACAAGGCGTATTTTGGGAAAGCGTAAGAGGAATTTGGATTCATGGTTCGATGGAAATTTTCGCGATGGTTATCGAAGCGGCAGCAGGACTTATTTTAGGAGCCAGTATGCTTTTCCCGAAGACTTATTCGAGACTTAATTCTTTTAAATTGGGCTTTAAAAATGGTTTGAAAATCGTATTAGGAACCATGCCTTTTACTATTCTTGCCGGAATTTTGGAAGGATTTGTAACGCGTTATTCCAAAGCGATGCCGAATTGGCTGAATGTGCTGATTATCCTTGGAACGCTATTTTTGATTTCGTATTACTTTTTAATTTATCCTTATATTGTCAATAAAAAATTACAAAACCATGTTTCTACTCTATAAAAATCGCAGTTTCGGAGATATTATCTCGGACACCTTTACCTTTTTGAAAGTTACCGGAAAGCATTTTTTCTATAATTATTTTGCCATAACGGGTATATTTTTATTGATACTCTTGGTGTTTACCTATTTCTTTTCGACAGTTTATTATGAGTATATGTTCTCATCCATGTCGATGAGCTATGGCACCAATCCGATGGATGAGTTGTTCGGAGATAATCTAGGTTTTTTAATACTCGTTATAGCCGGATTTTTTGTAATGGGATTGTTTGTGAGTTTGCTAACTTTTTCGTTTCCGGTGAGTTATTTTCAATTGTACGAAAAAAATAATTATACCACCAATTTTACCACTCGAGATATCATCACTCAAATGAAATCTACCTTTGGCAGGTTGTGTATTTATTTCTTGGGATTGGTATTTATTTTTATGCCCATCTTTTTGATAAGTTATGTTATTATAATATTACTATCGATGATAATTATTGGAATACCTTTACTATTTATAATTCTACCGGCTATATTTTCGTGGATGTTTTTGACTTTGTTTTACCAACTCAATTCCCACGATGGTTTCTTTTCGGCGATGGGTAAGGCATGGGGCGTTATAAGCGCTAATTTTTGGAAAACCATTGGATCTACACTCGTGATGTATGTTATTGTATCTGTTTTGGTAGGAATTATAATAATGGTACCTTATCTTATAGCAATATTAAGTGTTTTCGGTGCAGGAACTACAAATGGTTTAGACGGAACTCAAACAGGTTCGTGGTTTGGTATGATGATGACTATCGTGATGGTGCTTTCGATATTATTGAATTTCATTACGAATAATCTTCATATCATTACCCATGGGATGATATATTATAGTGTCATAGAAGAAAAAGAAAACCGCAATCAACACTCCGAAATTGACCTAATCGGAACGGAAGATTAACTCCTAAATTCGTTTTTTAAAATAAAATATTTTATCTACATATTTGCTTTGTTTTGTATGCTTACGGCTTCTGGGCAAGAAGTAGTAAGTGATTCTGTAGCGTTGATTCAAATAGAGGAGGAGTCAGAAACAATTGAACGATTTTACTTCGAAAAAGATTTCCAGAAAAATTATACCGATTCGGATTTTATATACGAATCAAAAGCCAAAGAAAAAGGAGCTTGGGAACGCTTCAGAGAGCGATTACGAAGGTTGTATGAATCACTTTTTGGTTTCAAAACATCTGATCAAGCCGATAAAGCCATTGATATTACTATTTATTCGTTGGCACTTTTACTCACCATTGGCGTAATATATTTGATAGTAAAAGCGCTAATGAATGACGAAGGAAAGTGGATTTTCGGGCGCTCGTCCGACAAAAAGTTGGTGACTTATGACGAATTGGAACAAAGTCTGTTAGAGACTAATTTCCAAAAACTCATTGCTGATAGTGAAAAGAATGGCAATCAACGCCTAACAATTCGCTATTATTATTTGTGGCTTTTGAAATCACTTTCCGAAAAAGGACATATTGAATGGGATATCGAAAAAACCAACTCCGATTATGCGAATGAAATAAAAGATTCGCAACTCCAAAAGGAATTTGAATACCTTTCGTATCTGTACGATTACATTTGGTATGGTGAATTTGAAGTAGATCAACCTACTTATGACAAGGCAAAAGCGGCTTTCAACAAAACCATAAAAAGTACTAACTGATGAACAAAACCATTAAAATATACGTATTCTTATTGGTGCTGATTGTCATCGGTATACTCTACATTGAAGCGGTTCGCCCCAAAGCGATTGACTGGCGCCCAACTTATTCGTTAAAAGATAAAATTCCGTTAGGGTTGTATGTTTTTAATCAAGAATCCGAAAAAGTTTTTGGCGATGATTTAGAGCGAATATATACTACGCCGTATGAATTTTTGGATGCTTATTATGATTATGATGAGGAGGAATATAATATAGAAGGAACTATTTTTTATGTGAATTCGTATAATGATATTGACGAAGGGTCGATGGATGAGATTATGTATTTTGTGTCTCAAGGAAATACAGCTTTTATATCCGTTCCGCATTTTCCTAAGACTTTATTAGATTCTCTGGATTTGGAGTTGTCGTATAAAAAATATGATGAGTTTAAAAATATACAAGGAGTCGATTCTATTCGTGCGAGTTTAACTAATCCAATATTTGGTCCGCAAAAATATAACATCACAGTCGGAGCAATTGAGAGAGGTTTTTCTTTAGTTGATTCTTTGAACAATACAATATTAGGTTACCAGCAATATGAGCAAACTGGGCAAAAGCAAGTAAACTTTTTGAAAGTTCCGTACAAGAATGGTTTTTTTTACTTGCATACACAGCCGTGCGCATTTACCAATTATCATTTGCTGAAAGATGAGAATTATAAGTATGCCGAAAATTTACTTTCGTATTTACCAAAAGACCAAAAAATCTATTGGTTTACTAAAAGTCAATTGGGTGAAGTAATTAATCAGTCTCCGATGCGATTTGTGGCTTCACAGCCCGCTTTGCGCTATGCGTGGTATTTATTGCTGATTACCGGTTTGTTGTTTGTTATTTTTAATAGTAAACGAAAACAACGTGTGGTTCCGATTATAAAACCATTAGAAAATACAACGGTAGATTTTACAAAAACCATCGGAAACCTATATTATCAACAAAAAGATCATCATGATATTATCAACAAAAAGATTACGTATTTCTTGGAGCGAATTCGCAATCAATATATGTTGGATACAAAGGTATTGGATGAACATTTTGCTAAAAAACTCGAACTCAAATCCGGGAAAAAACAAGAAGATATTCAGCGAGTTATCGATTTAATAAATAAATTTGAAAAATCGAGTCATTCGACCGAAAAAGATTTAATAGAATTAAACAAAGCAATTGAAAAAATTGTGTAAAATCAAAAGTTATGGAACAAAGCTATCAAGATAACGGAAACAGCCATGAGGTGAATTTTGAATCAAGAATCAATTTAGCTCCGCTACTACAAAGTGTGTTAGACATCAAAACGCAATTAGCAACGGTAATTGTAGGGCAAAACAAAATGATTGACCAGCTTTTGGTGGCTATTCTATCCGGTGGTCATGTGCTACTGGAAGGAGTTCCGGGCGTAGCTAAAACCATAACGGCTAAATTATTTGCCAAAACGCTTGATATTGATTTTAGCAGAATTCAGTTTACTCCGGATTTGATGCCTTCGGATATTCTAGGGACTTCGGTTTTTGATTTAAAAAAATCAGAATTCGAATTTAAAAAAGGACCTATTTTTTCGAATTTGGTATTGATTGATGAGATTAACCGCGCTCCGGCAAAAACGCAAGCGGCTTTGTTTGAAGTGATGGAAGAGCGACAAATCACAATTGACGGAGTAACGTATCTGATGAGTGCACCATTTTTGGTTATCGCCACTCAAAACCCGATAGAGCAAGAAGGAACTTATCGATTGCCCGAAGCCCAGCTGGACCGATTTTTGTTTAAAGTGACTATCGATTATCCGAATCTGGAAGAGGAAATCAATATCATTCAAAAAGAACACGCTCTGCAAAACAAGGGCAAACTCGACGAAATTGTCAAAATACTTCATCAAAGTGAAATAATAGCGTATCAAGAATTGGTAAAACAAATTTTGATAGAACCTCACTTGTTGGAATACATTGCCAAAGTGGTGGTGAATACCAGAGAAAATGCACTTTTGTATTTAGGGGCTTCGCCAAGAGCTTCTATTGCATTGCTTAACGCTGCCAAAGGATTTGCAGCTATCCGAGGAAGAGATTTTGTAACTCCGGAAGATATCAAAGATGCTGCTGTGCCGGTACTCAGACACCGTGTGATTGTAGCGCCGGAGCGTGAAATGGAAGGAATTTCTGCCGAAGAAATCATCAAACAAATTATCGAAACCGTAGAAATACCAAGATAAACAGCCAATTTAATGAAAAGACTCTATACAAATAATATATTCTACTTTGCTCTATTTGGGGTAATTGTGTTATTTGTATTGGCTTTTATATTTCCGGTACTTATGCCCGTATGTTGGATAATGCTGGCGATAGTGGTGGTCTATTTCTTTTTGGACGTATTGATTTTGTTTAAAGCCGACATCGGGCTGAAAGCCGAGCGGATTACTCCCGAGAAGCTTTCCAACTCGGATGAAAATCCGATACAAATCAGTATCAAGAATTATTATCTATTTAAGATTCACGCCATAATAATTGATGAGATTCCGTTTCAGTTTCAAGTCCGTAATTTCAAAATTGTAAAACAAATAAGTGCCAATTCGTCCAAACAAATCACCTATCAATTGCGCCCCACCGAGCGTGGTGAATATTATTTTGGAGCATTGAATATTTATGTACAGTCGCCACTAAGAATGATATCGCGAAGATTCATTTTCGATAAAGGAAAAATGGTGCCGACCTATCCGTCGTACATCCAACTCAGAAAATACGAACTCATTGCTTTTTCGAATAATTTATTCCAATACGGAATCAAAAAAATCCGTCGAATAGGGCATACGATGGAATTTGAGCAAATCAAAGAATACGTACAAGGCGATGATGTCCGTACGCTCAACTGGAAAGCTACTGCCAAAAAAAATGCACTGATGGTGAACCAATTTCAGGACGAAAAGTCTCAATCGGTTTATATGGTCATTGACAAAGGTCGCGTGATGAAAATGCCTTTTGAAGGACTTAGCTTGTTGGATTATGCAATCAATGCGACGCTTGCTTTATCAAATATTATCCTTAAAAAACACGATAAAGCAGGGATGTTTACTTTTTCTAAAAAGGTTGAAAACCGTGTGGCTGCCGAAAAGAGAAGTTCACAAATGCAACTCATACTCGAGAATTTGTACAATATCAAAACCGATTTTTTCGAAAGCGATTACAGCCGTTTGTATGTGGATGTAAAGAAAAATATCACGCATCGTAGTCTGATTATTCTGTATACTAATTTCGAAACTTTGGACGGATTGAACCGTCAATTGCCGTATTTGAAAGCAATTGCCAAAAGTCATTTGCTTGTGGTGGTATTTTTCCAAAATACGGAACTCAATAAGTTGATGAATAAAAAAACGGAAAACGTTCAGGAAATTTACGACAAGGTAATTGCCGAAAAATTTGCTTTCGAAAAGCGCCTTATTGTGAATGAACTCCGAAAATACGGTATCCATACGGTGCTTACAGAACCGCAAAACCTAACTTTGAATACCATAAATAAGTACCTAGAAATTAAGTCGAGAGGTATATTATAAATTTTCTCTGAATTGAAATCAAATATTTTTCTACATAAGGTGGATTCGCCTAATCAAAAGGTGAATTTTAGCGGATTTGGTAATGAAATCGAAGTGTATCTTAAGCGCGAAGATTTGCTGGATGAATATATCTCGGGCAACAAATTCCGAAAACTCAAATACAATTTACTCAAAGCCAAAGAAGAGAATCACCATACGGTTGTAACTTTCGGAGGAGCTTTTTCCAATCATATTTCAGCCGTTTCGTATGCTTGTAAATTATTAGGATTTAATGCTGTCGGGGTCATTCGAGGAGAGGAATTGCACGATAAGATAGACGATAATCCAACGCTGAAATTTGCACAACAAAACGGAATGAAGTTCCAATTTGTTTCTCGCACAGATTATCGCGAAAAAAATAGCGATGCGTTTATTGATAAATTAAAGCAGAAATACGGCGCATTTTATCTGATCCCGGAAGGAGGAACGAATGATTTAGCCGTAAAAGGTTGTGAGGAAATTCTTCAAGATCAAGATGATATTTTTGACTATCTTTGCTGTGCTGTTGGCACGGGCGGAACAATTTCCGGAGTTATAAATAGCAGTAAGCCACATCAAACGGTTTTGGGATTTCCAGCTTTGAAAGGAGATTTTCTGAGTGATGAAATTTCGAAATTTACCCAAAAGAACAATTGGTGTTTGATTACGGATTATCATTTCGGAGGTTATGCCAAAATAAATCAGGAACTTGTTGCGTTTATCAATGAGTTCAAAAAGCAAACTGATATTGTGCTCGATCCGGTTTATACAGCCAAAATGTGTTTTGGAGTAGCCGATTTGGCTCAGAAAGGATATTTCAAACCCAATTCAAAAATAATGTTGATTCACACCGGAGGATTACAAGGTGTTGAAGGAATGAATCAAAAATTAAAACAACAAAAATTACCTTTAATCGATGTTTAAAAGAATAATTTTTTTAAGTCTTATCGTATTGGTTGCCTCATGTAAAGGAACCAAATACACCACTACTAATAAAAATACAAAACCAAAACCGAAAACTGTTGCGACAACGCCAACTAAAAAGCCGACAACGACTAGACCTGTTGTCAATACTAATAAACCTATAACCGAAAGCAAACAAACCGAAACATTGCAGTCAACCTCAACTACTGTTGTATATGCAGATGTAGTGAAAGCGTATATAGAGCAGTTCAGAGAAGTAGCCAAAGACAATATGCGTCAACACGGAATTCCGGCGAGTATTACGCTAGCACAAGGAATTTTAGAATCCGGTGCCGGAAACGGACGTTTGGCAAAAGAAGCGAACAACCATTTCGGGATTAAATGTCATACCAATTGGACAGGAGAAACCATCACACATGATGATGATGCGCTTCAGGAATGTTTCAGAAAATACCGTCACGCATCAGAATCGTTTAAAGATCATTCTCAGTTTTTGACTTCAAGATCTCGTTACAACGGTTTATTTAAGTTAAGTAAAGATGATTATAAAGGTTGGGCAAAAGGATTGCGCCAAGCCGGTTATGCAACCGATCCGGGTTATCCGGATAAGTTAATCGGAATTATCGAGCGTTATGAACTTTATAAATACGACGACGAAGTATTAGGAAATAAAACAAGAGTGATTGAAAAACCAACTGAACAACCTCAAATCGCTTCCACAACCAACACGACTTCGTCAGGCAATACCCACAAAGTAAGTCAAGGAGATACATTGTATAATATTTCCAAAAGATATAGTATGACGGTCGATGAACTGAAAAGCTTGAATAATCTTGCCGATAATACCCTATCTATCGGGCAAATTTTGAAAGTGAAATAATCGTGAAATCTTATAAAAATCTATCTCATCACGGATAGATTTTTTACTTTTATAGAGTTATTAAAAACAATAGATTTAGTAAAAATATTTGAAATGAATTACCAAAGAAGCAGTCAGCTATTTGCAGAAGCACAAAATTACATTCCCGGAGGGGTGAACTCTCCTGTTAGAGCTTTTAAAGGAGTAGGTGGAAATCCGATTTTTATTAAAAAAGCCAACGGTGCTTATTTATATGACGAAGATGGGAACAGATATATCGATTATATCAACTCATGGGGACCGATGATTCTTGGTCATGCTTATGAGCCTGTGGTGAATGCCGTAATCGAAAAAGCAAAACTAGGAACTTCGTTCGGGACACCAACCGAAATCGAAACCGAAATTGCTAAACTAGCTGTGGAAATGGTTCCGAATATTGACAAAATTCGTTTTGTGAATTCTGGGACTGAGGCTTGTATGAGTGCTGTTCGTTTGGCTCGTGGTTATACAAAAAGAGAAAAAATTATCAAATTCTCAGGTTGCTACCACGGACATTCGGATGCTTTTTTGATTGCTGCCGGAAGTGGAGCTTCAACTTTTGGAGTGCCAAACAGTGCCGGAGTAACGCAAGGAGCTGCTAAAGACACTCTTTTGGCTGACTATAACTCATTAGAAAGCGTTCAAACTTTATTCGACAACAACAAAGGAGAAATTGCCGCTATCATTGTAGAACCCGTAGCCGGAAATATGGGTTGTGTGCCTCCTCAAAAAGGTTTCTTGGAAGGACTTCGCCAGATTTGTGACCAAAACGGAGCCGTATTGATTTTTGACGAAGTAATGACCGGTTTCCGTTTGGCAAAAGGTGGTGCCCAAGAATTGTTTGGCATCAATGCAGATATTGTTTGTTTCGGAAAAGTGATTGGTGGTGGTCTTCCGGTGGGAGCTTTTGCGGCTCGAAACGAAATTATGAATTGCCTTGCTCCTCTAGGGCCGGTTTATCAAGCCGGAACTTTGTCAGGGAATCCGCTTGCGATGGCAGCCGGACTGGAGATGTTGAAAGCTTTGAACAACGACAGAGAAGTTTTCAAGCGTTTGGACGAAAAAACAGCGTATTTAGAAAAAGGAATCCGCGAAGTGTTGACTAAAAACAATGTTGATTTTACGGTAAACCGAGTAGGCTCGATGATTTCGATTTTCTTTGACTCTTGTGAAATTTATGATTTCAAAACCGCTGGTTACGGAGATACGCAGCACTTTAAAGATTTCTTCCACGGATTGTTGAAAGAAGGAATTTACATCGCACCGTCATCTTATGAAACTTGGTTTATTACCGATGCGCTTTCGTATGACGATTTAGATTTTACGATTGCTAAAATTGATAAAGTGACTGCAAATTTTTAATCCAATGAACATCGAATCCTACATCCGTGACATTCCGAACTTTCCGAAAGAGGGAATTATTTTTAAAGATATAACTCCACTTCTAAATAATGCTGAAGCTAGAGATGAAGTGCTAAAACAAATCAAAGCCAATCTTCCTGAAGTTAAAATAGATAAAGTTGTTGGAGTGGAAAGTCGAGGGTTTTTCTTCGGAATTTTATTGGCTCAAGAGCTTGGAGCGGGTTTTGTGCCTGTTCGCAAGAAAGGGAAACTTCCGTTTGATACGATTTCGGCTTCGTATGAATTGGAATACGGAACCGACAGTTTAGAAATTCATACCGATGCAATTCAGAAAGGCGAAAATATTTTGATTCACGATGATGTGTTGGCAACTGGAGGAACAATCAAAGCGGTTACAGAACTAGTTGAAAAATTAGGCGGAAACATTGTTCAAGTTAACTTCTTGATGGAATTGGAATTCCTAAACGGAAGAGAGAAGATAAAAGACTATAACATTCATTCTATACTCAACTATTAAAACAATTTTGTAATTCGTAATTTATAATTCGTAATTAAAAATGAAATTTCATACTAGAAAATGGGTTAAACCCGAAGATTTGAATGCCAACGGAACACTTTTCGGAGGACGATTGTTGGCTTGGATAGATGAAGAGGCGGCTCTATACACGATAGTGCAACTCGAAAATTCAAAAGTGGTAACCAAATATATGTCCGAAATTAACTTTACGGCTTCAGCCAAACAAGGTGATATTATCGAAATTGGTATCGAAGTCGTGAAATTCGGTACTTCATCAATTACCCTGCGCAGTGAAGTGCGCAACAAAATGACCCATGAAACCATCATCACAGTTGACCGTATTATTATGGTGAATTTGGATAGCGAAGGCAAACCCGCACCACATGGGAAAACACAAGTAGAATACGTTGTGGACCGATTGACCAAAAATAAGTCCTAATAAAGAGTTAAAAAAGGTGTAATCTGTAACAACAACTTCTATTTTCACACTATTATTGTAAGTCATTATTAATTTTAATCAAAATGAAGAAAACAGTTTTATGTTTATTAGCATTTCTTTTCGTTGCTCCTTTCCAAGCAAAGGCGAATGAAGGAATGTGGTTTTTGATGTTCATCGGTAAAAACATCAAAGACATGGAAAAAATGGGCTTGAAGCTCACAGCCGAAGAAATCTACAGCATCAACAACAGTAGTTTGAAAGATGCTATTGTACAATTTGACGGAGGTTGTACCGCAGAGATTATCTCTAAAGATGGTCTTGTGTTGACTAACCACCACTGTGGTTACGACAAAATCGCAGAATTATCAACTCCCGAAAATGATTACTTAACTCATGGTTTCTGGGCTAAGACTAAAAAAGATGAGTTAGCTCCGAAAAGTATTTCTGTTCGCTTTTTTATTAGAATGGATGATGTTACTAAAAGAATTCTTTCTTTGGTAAATGATTCTATGACCGAGAAAGAAAGAGAAAAAGTGATTAACCAAGAAATTGCTAAAATTCAAGCCGAAAATGACGAAGGCGGAAAATATACGGTTTCTGTTCGTCCGTTTTTCCAAGGAAATGAATACTACTATTTCGTATACCAAGATTTCGAAGATGTTCGCCTAGTGGGTACTCCACCGGATATGATTGGACGTTTCGGAGGAGATACAGACAACTGGGAGTGGCCACGCCATACCGGAGATTTCTCGATGTTTAGAGTATATACTGACAAAGACGGAAATCCTGCAAAATATTCTCCGGATAACATTCCGATGAAACCAAAACACCATTTACCAGTTTCTTTAAAAGGAATTAAAGAAGGTGATTTTGCCATGATTCTTGGATATCCAGGAAGAACAAACCGTTGGATGCCTGCCGGAGGTATCGACCAAAACGTAAAATTTGCATATCCTGCATGGGTAGAAGGTTCAAAAACGGCTATGGACGCGATGAAAAAGCATATGGATGCTAACCAAGAAGTAAAATTGAATTATGCTTCTGCGTATGCTCGTATTGCAAACTACTGGAAAAACCGTCAGGGAATGATTGATGCTCTTTCGTTACACGGAACAGCAAAAACCAAAGCAGGTGTTGAGTCAAAATTCAATACATGGGCAAATAAGAAAGAAAACAAAGCTCAATACGGAAATGTAATTACTAATATCAATAGATATTATGAGAGTACTAATGAAAGTGCATCTCATAACAACTACCTGTTTAGCTTTATCAGATCGAGTAATTATTCTATGATTCCTTACCGTTTAGGTGCGCAATTATTGAACTACATCAATTCGAACGATGCTAAGAAAAAAGATTTACACGAAGACTTAATCGCTACTATTGATGAAATGTACGAAGGATTCTATCAACCGTTAGAAATTGATGTACTTGCTGCTCAACTTAATTTATATGCTAAAAAAGGAGGAAAAAACATTGCTCCGTATGTAGCGGAATTAAATAGAATGCATTCAGGTAACTTTGATAAATATACAGTTCAAGCGGTGAAAGGAAGTATTTTCGCTTCAAAAGAAACGGTACTTGAGTTTTTGAAAAATCCAAATGCTGAGGTTATAACCAATGACGAGTTGTTCAAATTGTCGAATGATTTACTCATACGTTATAGAGCAAAATCGGAAGACGAAATGGCTTTAGAAGAAACTTTCGCTAAATCATTCCGATTATTAGTAAAAGGTTTAAGAGAATCAGGAATGAACGATATTCAATATCCGGATGCTAACAGTACTTTGAGATTGACTTACGGTAAAGTTTGTACATTACCTGCTCATGCAACCAGAAAGAATGATGCAAAATCAAATTACTATACGACGCTAAAAGGTACTATTGCTAAACATAATCCGAAAGATGATGAGTTCAATGCGCCTCAAAAGTTAATTGATCTTTATAACAAAAAAGATTACGGAAGATATGCAAACGAACATGGCGAACTTCCAGTAAACTTCTTAACCGATAACGATATTACTGGAGGTAACTCAGGTTCACCAGTACTTAACGGTAAAGGAGAATTAATCGGACTTGCTTTTGACGGAAATATCGAGGCAATGGCAGGAGACGTAATCTTTGATCAGAAATTACAAAAAACGATTAATGTAGATATCCGTTATGTGCTTTTCATTATCGAGAAGTATGCTGGAGCAAAACATTTAATAGACGAGATGACTATCGTTAAATAGTTTATAAAATACTAAAAAATCTAAAAGCCCTGTTCGCAGGGCTTTTTTTATGAATGTATGTGAATGTATTTATCACTACACATTAATATATAGTATTGTAAAGTTTTGAAAAATTGAATACTTTTACACCACTTAAATATTTGATACAATGAGTTCGGAAAAAGAAGCAAAATTAAAAGCATTACAACTTACATTAGATAAATTGGATAAAACCTACGGTAAGGGAACAGTAATGAAGTTGGGTGATAAAGCTATTGAAGAAGTTGAAACGATTCCTTCAGGTTCGTTAGGTTTGGATTTAGCACTTGGGGTGAATGGTTACCCACGTGGAAGAATAATTGAAATTTATGGTCCTGAATCTTCCGGTAAAACTACCTTAACGCTTCATGCTATTGCCGAAGCTCAAAAAACAGGAGGTATTGCTGCCTTTATTGATGCGGAACATGCATTTGATAGAAATTATGCTCAAAAACTAGGTATAAATGTTGACGAGCTTATTATATCACAACCCGATAACGGAGAGCAAGCGTTAGAAATCGCTGAAAACCTAATTCGTTCAGGTGCGATTGATATTGTGGTGATTGACTCCGTAGCTGCCCTTACCCCAAAAAGCGAGATTGAAGGAGAGATGGGAGATTCTAAAATGGGATTGCATGCTCGTTTGATGTCGCAAGCTTTGAGAAAACTAACTGGAGCAATTAGCAAATCAAATTGTACCGTATTCTTCATTAACCAGCTTCGTGAAAAAATCGGAGTGATGTTTGGTAACCCTGAAACGACTACCGGAGGTAATGCACTTAAGTTCTACGCTTCTGTTAGAATTGATATCAGAAAATCTACTTCTATTAAAGACGGAGATAATGTAATTGGTAATAGAGCTAAAGTTAAAATCATCAAGAATAAAGTAGCGCCTCCATTCAGAACAGCAGAGTTCGATATTATGTATGGAGAAGGAGTTTCGAAAGTAGGAGAGGTACTCGATCTTGGTGTGGAGTTTGAAATCATCAAGAAAAGCGGATCTTGGTTTAGCTATGATGATACTAAACTAGGGCAAGGTAGAGATGCCGTGAAGCAGATTATTAAAGATAATCCAGAAATGATGGAAGAACTAGAAGCTAAAATCAAAGCGGTTATCAAGGAGAAAGAAGCATAAACACATATATATATTATAGTGTATTGATAGTCCTGATGGATTTATACCCTAAACAACCCCATCTCGAGTGGGGTTTTGTTTTATAATAAATTGATATATTGTGCTTTATGAAAAACATTAAAAAAACCTTTGAATTAATTAGGATATTAGTGGCTAAAAAGAGTACATTTGCACCCGCAAGTTCAGAGACATCTAGTTGAAAAAGTAATAGAAAAAGGGTTTAAAATTTTTTAATTTTTTTCTTGGATTGTAAGAATAAAAATTCTTACCTTTGCCGCCGCAAAAGTTCAGAGAAATACAGTTGAAAACACTGAAAAGATTAAGAAAATTTTTCGAAATTTTTTCTTGGATTGTAAGGAATAAAATTCTTACCTTTGCAACCGCAAAAGTTCAGAGGAATAGGATTGAGAAGAAGAGAAAAAGGGATTAAAAATTTTTAATTTTTTTCTTGGATTGTAAGAAATAAAGTTCTTATCTTTGCAGTCCCAAAAGTTCAGCGACAGGTTGGTTTTCGAATCGAAAAATTAAAATAAAAAATTTTTCAAAAAAGATTTGGAGAT